>Ga0157363_1005060_pt1 | contig 12259 bp, 12 predicted proteins | sample AttsexASBM1_FD_111477 | JGI IMG/M metagenome (GOLD analysis project Ga0157363, IMG submission 111477) | Fungus gardens microbial communities from leaf cutter ant in Ribeirão Preto, State of São Paulo, Brazil - Atta sexdens ASBM1 | ecosystem: Host-associated > Fungi > Mycelium > Unclassified ...
GAGAGAGAGAGAGAGAGAGAGAGAGAGAAGGTAACATAAAAATTTACCAAAATTTATAAAGATCTTCGTGTTGTATTTCCGATTCATCCTTTTATAAATATGTGTTAGTGCGGGACATTCATGTCATAATGATTTATCGAAGTGTAAAATAAGTTTTTTTTTCTTCTTTTTGCGATGATCTTTATTGAAATGAAAGATCAAATAAGAAGATGCTACAGCATGCTGCACGATTCAAAGCGTTTCACATAGCATACACTGACACGAGATATACATAGCTTACGTGCCATCTTCGACTCGTGTGTTTTACAATAAAGCGTAATTCATACTTGCAAAAAGAAGAACATACAACTAAGTAAAATACAAAATACTCAGTCATCCGATTTTTAAAATTAAACATGACTTTGCTAATTCTTCTCATTATCAATCCACATTGCATTAAAAAAATTAATATTTCAAAAAATTCGTTTTATGAAATAATTAAAATGTTATTTTGTGTGTTTATACTTTACAATATCATTTGCATTCATGCAAAAAGATTAAAAATTATTGAATAATTATTTCTAATAAATAATAATTATTTCTAATAAAGATAGAATTGCGAGTTAGAGCAAAGCATAGAGAGCAACATGTAATTTAAAAAATGCATAAAAATGCATAAAAATATAAGATCATAAATTTTTTTTGTAAAATTCCAGTTTCTATAACTTAATCTAATATATTTTATCTATGAAGAAGTAAATCAAATAAAGAAACTTGAAAGAATAATCTGATTGCATCCTAACAAAAATCCTAATGAAATACAAACGAAATGTTTCTTAAAGAAAATACTCATTCGCTCTAAAATTTCGCAGCCATGGTAACAAAAAATTTAAGTTTTCCTCTCTCCATTTCTCATTGAAAGGAAATTAACTTATCGTAGAACAACGACTTGTCAATCATAGACAATCGTTAATTGTGGAAGCTTCGATGTACCTGAAGAACAAGCGCACAAAAAGTGTGAAAAAAGCACACACGTTCGACAAAAAGCACATAAAAAAGAAAGAGAGAGAGAAAGAGAGAAAAAGCGCACGAAGAAATTCTCGGAAGAGGAGCGGGCTCACCTGTTGCTGAAGGTGGGGCAGTACGGGACCTTGCTGATGGGCACCCATGACACCGCCGCTGGGTGGCAAGTGACTGGGCCCATGCTGATTGGACGTGGTTACGGTCGTGTAGCTGTGGTGATTCGCTTGTTGATAGGCTAGATGCGGTGGATTGTTTTGATGTTGTAGTTGATGTTGTTGGTTGTTCATTAGTGATGGTGGTGGTTGTTGTTGTAGTTGTCTAGAGTCTAAGTGACAGACAGGGACAGACACAGGCACAATGCAGGCATCTAGCAACAGAGAAGAGAACAGAACCGTGTTGTCATTTATGGCGCATTTATCTTTTACTTTTTTTTTCCTTTTTTTCTTTTTCTTTTTTTCTTTTCTTTCGAGTCGATCGAGCATGTCAGAGTATATACTACCGAGATTTCGAAGAGTCGCGAGCAGCGAAATAGTTCAGATGAGATCAATAATTATTTGAATGAGATCGCGTAAAAAGTTCTGGAATTACTTGACGAGATCTTATAAGTCACGCAAGTTTCAGCGGGCACGACGTCGCCATTCGTTCCCCGGTATTCTTAGATAAAACTCGCGACCGTCTAGCGTTTGTATCCGATCAATGAATAAACGAAAGATCAACGTAATCGTAAATGGCCAACATGACAACACGACACGAACGACAATCATGTGACACGACGACCATCGATCAGTTCAGGCACACAGAAACAGATCATGTCGGTATAAAGTAAACTGTTATATATCACAGCGACATGATCGTGTGTATATAATCAGTCAGATAAATATATAGTGTAAATATATAATATATACGTATGTATATAATATAGACAGGAAGAATAGGACAGATACGTAGAGTAATAGTAACAGAGGCAGATAGTGCCCTGAGAAAAAAAAAATATATATATATAAATATACGTATACACGTATAAATCATATATACGTATATAAACATATATATATATATATATATATATATATATATATATATATTAAATATATACTTATATAATAGAAGACACTGAAAGCAGCTTGGTGTTTTATTGCATATATAATCTATCGTCGTGTGTATGACAGCACGTGTTTTCACGGACGTTTACTAAATTCTTTTTATATACATGTGGCGCGAAGAACTCTATCGGTGTAATACTTGTAACGTTGACGATCGTGGTAACAATTAAATAACAGGACATCGTTAAATGCCTACGAGAGCGTGATATCGATGTACATTGCTGGAAGAATCGGTGTTGACCGGTGATGCATGTGAAGCGACACAACGAGTCCTCTCGCGTCGAGAGGTACGTGTAGGGCGTGTCGGTTTGCACACCTTGCTCCAAAGAATTTCAATCTAATTATACGCCGCATGCTCATTCGGCTCGAATTGCATATCGATACGAATTCGCCAAATTGCGCAATGCTAATAATATATCAGTGTGGCCCTTCTGCCTGTCGTCTGGCACACATCTGGTTTCGTGTCTTGTGTTGCTTAACGCTTGCATTTTCGTTTTTGCACACCGATGCGATCGCCATCGATTTTGCATTTTATGAGGAACAATATACGTACGCATTTTCGATCCGATCGTTCAATCATCCAAGACAATAAAATGATGCGTCGCGTCGGTGTGAAAACGTCAACAACCCCTCGAGCCAGTTCCAACATCCGCGAAGAGATTGAATTTTATATACATATAGCAATTTCTAACTTAGCGGAAATAAACTATTTCTGGCTTTTAACAATTTGGCAGTTTGCGCTTCTTGCATTGCGCTGCGGATGCTGCGTTTTTACATCAAAACATTCACGATGATTGGGTACGTCAAAACAATATCAATATATACACATGGAGAAAAAGAATTTTGTTGATGCAGCGGAACCATTGTTGCTACTATACATGATGCAAACAATATTTATTATCAAAAACAATTATTAATTTGATAATTAATCAACATTACAGCGAAGTCTATTCTTTTGATAAAATGAAAAATCTCATTAAGTTTACTTATGAGCACATGAATGTGCTGCGAAGCAAGATACAAGTAAATGCAACAAAAAAAATTAGTATCTTTAAAATAAATTTTTTCACTGTTTATATAATAATCAGATTTGCTATAATAATAAAATATGTTGGAACAACAAACTTTCTTCTCCATGCAGAACATACAGTTAATTCCGATGTCGTCTTGGCTTGAGGAGCTATTCATGCCCTGATAATTGGTACTATAAGGAGGATTTGATGAATATGAATGGTATCTGATTGCGTGTTTACCTTTGCCACGTCGGTGACCGGCCGGGGGTGGTTCGCGAGGAGGTGGCGGTGGCCCCCTCGCGCCCGGTCCTTGGCTCTGGCCGCCGGGTCGCCTGCTACCCTGCGGCGGTTGCCCCTGATTCTGTCCGGGTGCCTCAGTGAGAAAATTACTCGGTACTAAACCGCGAACACCGTTCAACTCGCCCATGTAAAATCCATCATCATCCATATCGCCGTAGACATATATCTCATTCCCGGTTTGGAACGTTAATTCGACTTGCTGCAAAATTAAGGCAATTAATAATAAAAACATACAAATTATTATACAAGTTATTATGTAAACACATGGCAATTAATTATGTATAGTGGATTCTCTTAAGATTCCGATTGAATATCTAAATAAAACAAAAAGCTTACAGCATCAACGTTAGGAGATAATTCATGAGGATCATAATCATAGAGGGCTATCATCTTTTTCACAGGCATGCTTGCATAAATGTCTCCCCATCTCTCACTCTGTGCAGGTCCCCGCCTACCAGGCTGCCCTTGACCTGGTGGATCTTTAAGTTCTTCCACCATATTATAAGGAACATATCCTCGTCTACCGCGACACTCGCCCCAGTAAAAACCATCAACATCTTTTTCGCCGTATACCTATAGGATAAAAACGTATATGATTTTTCTATCATGTCATTTGTATAATTTATAAATATAAATGTGAATTAAGTGTGAAATTAAATGTATTTCAAATTCATCTAAAGTTTTATAAAAAATATAATATGTATCTTTTTACGGAGAACGTTTTTAATTTAAATTTAATTAAAATAATTTCAATAATCATAAATATTAAATAAGAACGAGATAGGGTAGTAAATCGAAATATTAAATAAGAACCTTGATAGTATCGCCTTCGGAAAATGGTAATTCCTCCTCGCACGCATCTGGATTTGGTGACATAGTCATAGGATCATAGTGAAATAGTGCCACGAACCACCGTTGTCTCTTATTCATTTGTTGAGCTACATTCGATGGATGACTTGCTCCACCTTGAGCTTGTGGTAATCGTCCGCCACGACAAACCAGTCCCCTTCCTCTTTGAGATCCTGAACAATATTTAAAAAAGTGAACATAATAATATACGACATGGATTCATTTTGTACACTTAAAGTTGATAGACGATTAGACAGCATGATTATTTTACACCAAACACTGCAGCGAGAGAAGAGAGTCCGAAAGAAGAGAAGAGTGCCACATATATCATTCAGGGTTTATCTTCAGAGTTGTAACATAAACAGCAATTTTTCGAAATAATTAATTAGAAGAAAAACGAAAGTATTATTAAATTGGAAAGTGATGGAAAGAATGCAAAGAATTCCATCACAGCAACACAGTGACCATTATATCTACCCGTTTGGTCATAATAAGGATCTTGTGGTCTACTGCTGGGACCACCCATGCTAGGAGACCTATGTGCTCCAGGCGGGCCCTGTGGATCCATTTGTGCGCCATACCGATGATGCGGACCGTGATGCTGTGGTGGCATTCCCCGCGATCTTCGCGTGGGATCGTCCTCCTCGCTATAATTTGCTTCGCTTGCAGAATCTTTTGTAATTTCCGGAATTCCTACACGAGATAATTAAAAATCGCGATTAAATAAAAATATAAATCACGCAGAGGAGCTTAGGTTGTACAAAGTCATTCATATTAAACTCAGATTCCCTTGCTTCTTTATTTTTCAAAATATTTACCCATCTGAGGAATGCTCTGTCCGGGATAAATCTCTTTGTCGGAGAGATTCTCGTCCGTCTCGATGATAACTTGACCATGGGCGTCTACCCTGTTGCTCACGTGCCGTCGCATGTGCGAGGGCACCGGTGCGTTTGGGTATCGCTGAGCTACGCCGCTGCCTATGCGATGGCGATTGGGATCATCCTGCTGGGAATCCATGGTGGACTGTTGCGGTTGCCGCTGATCCACCATATGCGGAAGTCCACCATGGGGTGGCGGCATGTGAGTGCCAGGACCACCCCGAAGCACGCTGCAGGGTATTGCTGTTGCGCAACTATCGCCCGATTGACTTTCCCTGCTTTTAGTCCTGACGGTGATGTGCTTTGGATTGAGACCCATGAGCTTGTGTATGTCGACGAGCGCGTGATCTCCGGTGGGGCTGTCAACGTCGGTGACCTTCTTACCATCGGCATACACCGCGTAACCGGTGACGGCCGAACCGTTTAGGGCAACAGGCTGCCAGGTCACTAGCAAAGTGCCGTCCTGCGGTCCAGCCTCCACCTAAAAATTGGATAACAGCACGTATCATGAATGCGACGAAAACTTTTAAGAATCATTGACAGAAATTCTAGAAACTCTAGTCTCTAGTATCCGATTCTGGTCATTACGAATATTTGTTTCATTTCTGGAAAACACCGGAATTTAATATTGCTCTCCGAATTTTTATTGTAACTATAAAAAATTTTAACAGTATAAGATTTAAAATACGAGACGATTATATTTGTATTAACCTGGATATCGACCGGAGGATCTGGTAATCCTTTGGGCAATGTTTTAAAATGGACGTGACAGGCTAAGTTGTTTGCTGCCTGAGCATTTTGATCCTCAAAATGCGTTGCCCGCAGGTTCTTCGCCTTGACAGTCACCCTGTATATCGTTGATGGGGCCAAGCCGGTGATGGTGTGTCTGTAGACGCCCGGCTTCACGGTTCTCACTTCCACGTTGTTCACGCATACAACGTGTTGATGATTGCTGTTACTGGGTAGCCAGGATATCACAGCACTAGTCGCTGTGACATTTGATGCTTTGACAGCAGTTGGGCCCAATGCAATGTCCTTACCGATCACCATCGTGCAAGCGGCATCGCGCGACGTTCTTCTCGAATGCGTGACCGAGCGCACACTTATCCTGTGCGGCTACATTAGCGGAAGAATAATTTTAAGATAATTAAATTGAGTTACATGAACAAATGATATTTTTATATAAATCAATCCCTTATTCTCTTACATAACTTTGCGTGCTAATCTAAAAAATTTAATACAATTAATTTTTTATAAAGAACTCTTTTATATCACATATAGATAATTTTCTTTTCTATAATATTATAATAACTATGTAAATCAAATTAATTAATAATTATAACTTTAATTAAAATACTGTCTCTTCCTCATATTGTATTTATAAATTCTGTTTGAGGAGTCTAATAGATAAAGGATTTTATTACGAACCCGCGTAGAGTCGACTCCTTCCACCAAGGCTCTGGTCCTCTCTGTGGCCTTCACCGTGACTTTCAGCACGCCGTCCACGTAGACGTGATAGGACTCGAGTTGATGCATATTGTCTGGCGCAGTCCATCCGATCAGCACGCTCTTATTGAGCTGCCGCTCAAGCGTAAGGTGCTGCGGCGCCGGAACTAGGTCCGAAAACATGTAGACTTCTTCAGGAGGAAAAGACAAAGACAAAGCCTAGCTGTAGCTAAGGATCTCTCACTATCGTCTATCTCTCTAAGCCAGCCTAAATCCAGCCAACACTTAACACAGTGCAATGGTTTTTGGTTTTCTGTGTTTCCCATTTTATTTTGTGATTATTCACTCCGTGAAAATCGGTACAGGATTCAGGCGTGGACGTTTATTGTGTGACGTTACGTGTATATATTTTGTTCGGAATGATCAACGTGCAATAAATAGGGTAAGGAAAGAAACTGTAGAAAACACGCCGAGGATAATTTGACATTATTTCTTGGATAATCAACATTGAATTGAATATATATTATTGAAGATACGTTAAGCAGGATTAATAAATTGTCGAAGTAAAATTTTATCTAGAAACAATTTTTTTTAATTACGGGTTCATCATCATTTTTTAGTTATGAATCGTGTTATTTTGGAAACGTGTACAGTCAAAAAAACGTTTCAAACACATCGCTAAAAGCGGTTTCTTCAAAGATGATTCAAGTACCAAATATACCTACATATTACTGGATTACTGGATTGCGAATATAAATTTGATAACATTATATAAATCAGCATTAAGGACATGCGCCATGCAACACTTTGCAGAATGTCACAACAACAAATTGATAGAATATTAACCTGGTGGTTCCTGCTCATCCTCCTCCGCGATATTGTCGAGTTCCGCATACGCGGATAGTTCTGCTTGACGATTCCGATTTCCTTCTTCTAACGCGGCTAATTCTAAATCAATATCTTGCAGATAACACTAAAATAAATCAAATTAGAATTATTATTATTCTCCATTAATGTTCTCTAAATAAAGTTTTTACTATACTTATTATTTTCAAATATATATAATATATATATATATATATATATGTTATTTTCATATATCAATAACAGGTAATCTTGTTTATCATGGAGAAAAATGTAAGTAAAATGCAAATATAAATACATCCGACTTATGTACCTCGCTAGTTTTCAGATTGCTCACTTGAGGGATATTTGTCGAGACGGAATCGTCTACGTCCCTGAGGCCAAGAACAGCTTGATGAAATTCCAGCAGATCATCTCCGATCAACTTCTGTACGAAATTGGCAGGCACCAGACCGCGTCTACCGTCAAGCGTCTCTGCGTCTAGGAAGCCATCATCGTCGGGCTGACCCCAGACCAGGAGATAATCGCCTCCCTGGACCGGTAATTCCGCTTCCGGATTTGCATTCGGTGAGTGCTGGAACGGCTCGTAGCTAAAGCGAGCTATGTAAACATAACATCTGCCCTTGCCGGGTACATCCAACATGTCTACTTGACCCTCGGGTACAATGTCTTCAGTGTTGGTTAGTCGGTCCAGGGGATTCGTCAGTATACTCGTAGGAATCTTCGGCATTTGTCTAGGACCCAGAAAATGGTAGCCGGTCGCGGTACCGGGCGCGGTCGGCGAACTGGCGCGCAAGCTCTGCTGGATCTGTTGGATAATCGCCTGCTGCTGAAGCTGATTTGCCTGTGACTGGGCGGAGAGTTGCTGCATCGCTTGTAGAGGATCGCCTATTGCTTGTAACAGGCCTCCTGAACTAGTACCTGCACAGGTACGCGTTATTAGCAGAATGGCCAATTAACGCTAAAATTTATCATCTATACAAATATTTTATTGAAGAGTAAACAAATTCAATTTAATAATGTTACGATTTATTTTCTAAAATAAAAAAAATTAAAATTAAATCGTTGTTTAGTCTGTTAAAAATTACACAAGAGAGAGACTAAATCTTTCAATAACGTGCATTAATGCGATTCTGACCTGAGCTTACGCCCGACGTCCCGAAAGCGTTGGTCCCGACAGTAGTGGAGTATGTCGATCCACTGGTAGCGAAAGTGCTCTGACCGGTGGAAAAAGGAAGAACGGACTGAGGTACGCTCGTGAGTCCCCCAAGGGTGGAATGAAAGGATGTGGTAGAATACAGTGGTAGCGAAGACAACGTTGTCTGCGTAATATTCGTCTGTGGCACGGTATAGTTATGATGCGGCATCTGGGTATTGTAACTGGTCGCACCCGTGCTGTACGTTCCATTTGTATGCGAGGCCATGGACAAACTAGGATATGTCGTTGCCTACGCGAAACAAATTGATTGTTGTGAAATTTATAGTCTCAATCTTTTTTTATTTTTAATATCAAATATTATAATAAAATTATAAAATTAGATGACTCTCGTTACCAAAAAAACATTAATTTATATTTGAAACATTAATTTATAACTATTGGAAATCTATTCTAGACAGGTATATCATAAATTGAATACTAAAAATAATGCTATTCGTTCTATCTATAGGCCTCCAGTACTTCGTTTACTTATAAGAAACTAATCGTAATTGAATAATTGACGACACACCTGTTGACTCCCATTCAACTGATAATTCTGGGCGGTCTGGGCAGGCTGTGTATAGTGAGGTATTACGCTCTGGCTAGCCGATGTCAGGTACGTGGTCGAGGCCGGATGCTGTTGCTGCTGAAGCGGTTGCTGATACGTTTGCGTATGCGGATAGCTCTCCTGATACTGATTGCTTGTGAAGTGTGAGGTGTGCGTTGGCTGCTGTTTTTGTTGGGATGGTAGAACGCTTTGAGAATGAGAACTCGACATCTCATGCTGCGATTGCTGATACTGTTGAATTTTTTGTTGGAAAGCGGGCTGCGACTGACTGCTGGAAAGTGACGGTGCCGGCGGTATCGGTTCGCTGTAGTGATATGGTGGTCCATTCGGCGTCAGTGGAGGACAACCAGGCATCATCGGCGTTAATGGCATTGGTGAACCTGCATACTATTTGAACAAGTTTTATCAATAATCAGTAAATATCAGAAAGAAAGCATAGATCAGAGAATTACTTAAAGAATTATTTTTGTTGGTTCATTTTCAATAAGAATAAATTGAGAGAATTTTATATCGAATTTCTTCCAATTTTTCGTTATAAAAATTAGGTAGAAAGATTATGTAATATTATGTAAGCTTTTTGTATCGTATAATATGATGTAAACAGATTACGCACATGGCTCATCTGGGTAGGCATCCCGAGGTTGAGGGCGTGCGGATGAGGTGGATGCTGATGCTGACCGAGGTTAGGAAGATTTTCCGAGCTGGACCTAAGGATTCCCTGCGTGGCTGAGGGTTGTTGCGTGGTTATCGCGCCCCGCGTGTGGTCCAATTCGTGCAATATTCTGACGGAGCTGAATTTATTTTTATTAATACAAAATCCGTGTTTGATTCAGACTTATAAGTCAGATATAATTAAAACAATTAACACTTTTACAAACAATTAATGTTTACATAAATTAATATATTAACATAATTAGTAACATTTAAATTGATAGAGTGTGCTTTCACGATTGCCGATTTTTCTCGATCAAAAGGATCCATTTTATCAATTGGCGTACCCTTTATCTTGCTCAATCTTGGCCATGAGTCTATCAATCTCAGATCCGGCCGGCGGCCAAGTGGATGTAGGAGCGTTCGTGGACGTAACATGTCCCACGACCGGTCCCCTACTGCGCGCACGTCTCAGACTAGTTAATTCCAGCGAAAGTTCCTCGTGCTTCACCATCTGCAACTCGGTCTTCTTTTCGAGCTCTCGGATCTTTGATTGTAATGCCTCAACCGATTCCGGGCCCTGATAGCGTCCTGCTATCTTTTCCCGCAGCTGATTTTGTGCGTCCGCATGCTGCCTCTCCAGCTCCGCTCGCTGGGCTTCCGTCTCCCGCATTTGCTGAAAAAAATTGATCATTAGCATCATAAATAAATTTATCAATATGCGACAATATAGATGGATTATACTCTTCGAAATGTAATATATGTTACGCGATAGTATGTCGTTACATAGACACGACAGTGATTTGTTGAGGTTGTACCGATGTCTCGATTAATAATAGCTATTTACAGATGATTTATCGTTCCAAATCACGCAGTGATATAAGAAATAAATATTTATATATTTTTATGAATGCTTGATTCAAAGAAATAGAATTTAGAATTGTAATACATATTATTTTATATTACATAATGAAATAGAAGTGATACTATATTATAATAGAAAAACCATAAATGTATTTAAATGTAATAATACTTTAGAGTTTAATGTACGTGGGAATTTTATAATAGACTTTAATATAATTTCATAGATTATATTAGTGTTTTCTTTAGAGTGGAAATAACAGAAAAAAAGAAATTGATTCGATTTTTGTGGTTATAAGGCTTGGCTTTTAATAACTCGGAGCGACGTGTAGTTGGATACGCGACAAGAATGTCACATTTGTAATGAAGGGGAGCTTTTGTGCTCCGATGCTCGAAGGTGTGCTGATCTCGCTATATAAAATCTAACTGTAGAGATCCTTTGTCAAAAAATGATATATAAAAAAGACAATATTAATGGGGGATCTACGCTTTCTTCGACATTTCCTCTTTAATAGCTTTTTATAATTAGCTAACAATTATGGCACGACACCGATTGCTTTATAATCTGTAAAATTGCTTACCATTTCGCGAAATTAATTGCTCAATTATTTCGATTACGATAACTTGAACTTCTGCCGGGTCAGTATTAATTTTCCGCACAGATTTCCGAGATCTGCTTTGAGGCATGATCGCGTACAGGAGACATAAATTTCAGTCGTTAACAAAGTTTAAGCGGTTTATATTTTACGCGCGGCGGAGCTGCAAATTAAAGTTCCCTCGAGAACGAGCAGTCATTACCGGAACGCATTAATAAAAACTTTTGTTTTTCATATTACGTATGCTTTATTAAGTGCCGGCGAGCGCCACGCCGAGAGTAAAAGAGAGCTTTTCATGAGCTGCGATTCATTGTCGATGGTTTACATGTAACTTTCACGCGCACGTGTGTATGTGTGCGTATTGATTACATGCATATTACCTTTTCACTAACCTAATCTGTTTAATTTCAAGGACTTTCAATTCACGACAAAGCGCACGCACACGTTTTACAAATTCATTAATATCGCCACGTGGATGATCTTTAATTTTTAGCAGCTACAAAATAATATCCCGCTGCCTTACTGCAAATACCTTTCCCGTAAATTTGAAATAACTCAGTTTTTCTCACATAAAAAGTAATAGCAGAAATCTTACCTAAAAAAATTAAAAAAAAAATATATAAAAATTATATTTAAAATATTTTCCATTATCTTAAGGATTGCATTTAATAAAAATTTAAGTTATTATTAATAATGTATAATATATTTTTAAAAAAGTATAAAAAAATTAATTAAATCCTAATAATAAACTAAAAAAGAAATAATGTACCAACAGCATTATTTTAAAAAATAATTTTGTTAATTCACACACATACACGCGCACGCATACGCACGCACACACACACACACACACACACACACACACACACACACACACACACACACACACACACACACACACACACACACACACACACACACACAAAAAAA
>Ga0157363_1005064_pt1 | contig 12257 bp, 9 predicted proteins | sample AttsexASBM1_FD_111477 | JGI IMG/M metagenome (GOLD analysis project Ga0157363, IMG submission 111477) | Fungus gardens microbial communities from leaf cutter ant in Ribeirão Preto, State of São Paulo, Brazil - Atta sexdens ASBM1 | ecosystem: Host-associated > Fungi > Mycelium > Unclassified ...
CATGTACCTTTCATTTCATTTTCTACATAGTTATGATGAAAAGAAGACATTAAATAACCCAAGTGCATACCTTCATATAAAAAAAACATCAAGCTAAAGATATCTATTTTAGATATCAGATTTGATTATATAGAGTAAACAAAGAAGAAGTGTGTTTCAAATTGCTAACAAGAAAATCAGGTTTAAATCAAATCAGATTTAAAAATAAAAAATTATACGCGCAAGATAAACGCACCGACTCTAATGACCGTGAAAGATTCAAGGCGTGCAAGATCCCACGATCGATCCCGTTTTTTGACTTTCGATCGCGCGTAATCGATCGCGCCAGCTGTCACGCTCGAATGAAGTCATTCGAGCTTATCCGCGTATCGCGCGTATATTAGCCGCGCTCGGCGCTAGCGCGCAGCTCGACGCCTGTTCTCACAGTCCGTCGTGACCGCGGTTTAGATCCTTACTCGATCGAGTAACCCGCACTCATTCGTATTCCTATTCTTGCCCCTGTTCCGAACTTCGCACCAGCAGCACGCGCGCCTATTCATAAAATGCGAAACATGCGACCCGCGGCGTCATTGATGTCTCGCGGAAATTGGCACGGTGAAAGCATTATCCGACCGAAACGATCTTTGATCTTCTTCTGTATATCCATCATCGTGCAAGTTATACGAGACACATCATGAAACATTGTGAGCGTACGTCGCGCGAATAAGCAATGTTTCTTTAATATTATCGCGAATATAATGGAATCAATCGTAGCAATGATAATTAATTCAAGTGCATACACTGAGAAAAAAATGTGTGTATTAAATTTTAATAAATATATTTGTTGAATAGTACTGACTTACGGTAAATAAATATAAATAGTCTTTTTTTCTATTTTTTCTATTGTTTTATAATTTTGAGAAATATCATTAATTTTTAATCAATTAAAAATTAAATTAAAACTTAGTTAACAATCAATAACAAATCTGTCAAATACTCTATTCCAATGTATTGCTGTTAGGAAGGTTATTATTATCATCAGTATTTTATGATTAAGATACTTATATAGAAGATATTATATAGATAATAACATATGTGTACATATTACTATTATCAATGTGATTTCATGCAACTTAACGATTTCTTATAACTGTTTCATTTTTGCAGGATTAAGATGAACAACGTTCCCGTAACGGAGTAACATTATCTGGTTCTATCGATCTCAAGGCGAGGAAAGATGGGTGAGCGATATCCACCGAGCTCGTAAAGATAACAGAAATTTATTGACCGTTCGATCTTCAGTTCCGATTTCGAAGCTGATCGATCGGCATTCGTATTACGCGAGATTCGCTTTCACGCACATAGAACCTCAACAGAAAATCCGAGATCTTGTTTTTCATCGATCTGCATTTTTTTCGAGAATATCTTTTTCTCTCCCTTGTGTGTTCTTCCGAAAATGAAAGAGACTCGATTTCGCTCGCTCACGAGTAGAAAGCTTCTTCGTTCGGTCGCTATGTGTGTATGTAAAAAAAATTTTCCAGGAAAAAAATATAACTGCTGTTCCGAAAAACAAATCAGATTTTTATAGCAAAAAATTCATGACGTTAAAAAATATTTTAAATAATTTTTAATTAGTCAGTGTATAAGAGCCTCGCGATCCGCACGCAAGGCCATGTATAATCCGATACGTCCCAGCAACTATACTACTATCTACTTTCTTCTTTCTGTCATTCACGTGAGCTGCATGTATATGGGATATCCGGTACAGACGTATCTCGGCAATCCGCTTGACTGTAGCAGATGTGAAGATATCTATTATTTTGATCCGCTTTTGTCCCGTTAGGATAAGTAAATATTTATACGCAGGTAAGAGTTCGAGCGATAAGATCTATACGGTTAAGCAAGCAAAGCGTAATATATGACAGTTCCAAAATTGAACTTGATAATTATAATTGAACTTAATTATAATTAGTTACCGCATTAGATTGAATATTGCGGTATTTAAATCATTTACTATGAAATGAAAATGTGGAGACTTTTGTACAAATAGTATAGATATATAGCATATGTATATTTTCTGAATGCATGGAGAAAATCTGTGACATTAAAGGTGAAATGTTTTTCTAAGCTGAGAAGAAAGGTATATTAAAGGTATATAAAATATTAAAGAAATTTATGCAATCGACCGAATCTGAAATTCCAGCATATGGCTACCGATAAATCAATGACAAATAAAAATATTTAAATTTCTCGCGCGTTAAATTTCTTGTCTATGTTTCTCGCTCAAGGTTGATACTGTCGGTCTTTTAAAGACTATTATCATCTATCCAATAAAATTTATAGTTCATTGTGGTCTTGGATTAAACTATATTGCGCAATCCCCGATCAGTGGGATGTTGTATCGCATCATTTCTTAGTATCGATTTTTTTTCACGATTCTTTGTTATTTATTTTGATAAAAAGTCTGTTCTCTATCTCTGAACTGCACACTATGCAATTAACTGAAATAAAACAAACTATATTTGTTTCGCCTTAACTTACTGCACTAATATGCACCAATTCAGAGACTTCATCGATAAAGAACAGACTTAAAACATGCGGAATACCAGTCCGATCTCGTATTACGTTAAAACGAATAAAAAGAAAAAAATCATACGGTCGTTGATCTTGACTGCAAAAGTCAAGTTATTTATTAACACAAGTATTAATTTACAGGTCCAGCTGTAACAAAATATTTGGCAATCATTGAAGTTTTTCACCATGTGTATACATATACATTAAAATTTCTACATAATTATGCAACGATTCTCACACGTAGACAAATAATTTCTCGCACGGAATATCTTAAAAAAATGTTTTTAATGCGGATTAATTCAAATTAAAAGTTGGAAGAAATAAAATATAATAAATAAAATAATATAACAAATATTTTTTATTGTAATTGACGAACTCTTTTATCAGTCTGTTCCACAGACATGTAATTGCTTTCTTAATTACTGATTTTTGTTATCGCATTATTCATCTATAATTCCAATTTTATACTTAGAATTTATAATTAATTCAAATAAATAATTTTTCAAATAAATAAATAAATAATTAACAAATTAATTTTCAAAATAAAAGAGAATTACTTATCTTTAACAGGAATAAGGATGTGCTGTATCAATAATATACAGCGTTAATAATTGTAATAAGTTATAGCTATTTAATTGCTTATTAACACCGACGAATTACTGCGCGACCGCAGCACGTCATCGCGTCGTAGCAAGAATATACTATACGACTCATTAAAACGTAACGATTCCGTCGAGATTGCATTGCAATGTAATAATAGCAACAATTCATACCACTGTCATTATATTGTTCGGAGAATTTCTGATAATTCGCGTTCAATAAAATGCGCGAGAAAATAACATTCAAAACAAAGACAAAATAGAAGCAAACAAGAAATGTTTACTTTCAAGCCACGCGAAGGAGGATGAGGCAGTTTTCTATGATCGGATATGATGTCATTTATGAAATGAGCTATCAAGAAAGAGACTATGGCTTCTGCATGTGGGATTTGTACTTTCATTAAAATATATATTTCAGATTTATTCCATTATTAATGACGTTTTACTACTTTAAAGGAGTATATGATTATGTAATTTATTAGTTCTTTGAGATTTTCCGCACAAAAGTTATATACGACGTTTATTACTAATTAGAGAAAATTAATTAATTCTCGTAAATAATCATTTCTCACATTAAAATGATTAATGTGTGTGAGAATGAAAATGTAGAATTTAAACATTGTTGAAAGACTATTTACTGAGATAGGCGACAATTTGTGCTACTCAAGTCAGAGAAGTTAACGGTGCGTATGTTTACAAGATCTCGAAAAAAGGAGTCTTAAGTCGTATTAATCTTAAAATGAGAAAGAGTGTAGAAAGAACAGTCTCAAAGGAAGAGATACCGGACTCGTGCAAAACGGACGCCGTTGCTGCATTCTAGATTGAGACGACTCTCGGCCAACCTCGGATACCGGGGGCTTGTTTACGAGGCCATATAGCCACTGATATTTACAATGATGTCGTATGTGCGCATGTAAAATCATTGCATCACGATCGTGTGCAGACGCCCCACTGGCTTTACGCTCGACATACATCTCGGCGTTGCATTCATGACTGCGGTCGTTGCTCGAAACCAGTAAGCCGATACTGGATACCGAGATAATTATGATCCAACGCAGAAACTTAAACAATTCAATAACGCGACACTTATTCGCTCATAAACACGAGCATTTTTATTATTATTATTTATATATAATTAGTGTTTTTTATTATTATACAGTCTAGATTTTGTAGTCGTTAATACGTTTGTATTCATCATCCTTTAATTATTTATTCTTACTAACGAAATAATTGCTGACAATTTGATTAAAATCACAAGTGCTTCGCAAATTGCGCTTGATATCGAATATAATTTTCTATTAAACAGAAATGGAAGAATTCTGGTTTCATTTTTTTTTTTTAGATATAGCGTATCACGATAACGGGAATATTGCAGTAAAGATTAGAGAACAGAGTTCAGTCAAGCATTTCAAGAGTAGTTATTTTCTACATATCCTTTCATAAAACTAGATTTTATTGTATAAAACTCGGACCAATTCTACTTTGAATTGCAAGGAAAAATCACAATTGCAAGGAAAAATCACAATTTCATCCTAATTTGGTATAACTTATAAAATTAATTTTCGGAAAAATTAATTTTCAGAATTAATTTTTATTATTCCGCGCGATATTTTATAAGAAAACACTTCTTTAAAAAAATGTACTATAAATAAAGTCGAGTTATAATTTTATTCTTGATATTTTAGCGATTATTTTGTTAGCAAAAAAATTATCCAAGATAGGTGAATACCGCGCTTTTTCTAAAAATTCTTGTTGAACAATCCAATACTGCAATATTGCAAAACATTACGAATTCTTATTGAATAGTTCAGTACGTTGTTATTTGAAATATCTGATATGATAGCCAAGAAGCACGGGAGATATGAATATTCCCTCGCGTGAATTTATTAAGATTCGAAATTAATACAGAGAGCAGGAGAAAAGAGCAGACGGTGACAGCGAAGACGAGTGAGAAAAAGGCGAGAGCGCGCGCAAGGGCGAAGATTACTAGACGATCGCGAACTGACATATTTTCTCCAGACATAAAGGTAGAGATGTAATTTCATGCAAAAGAGTTGAGACCTCACCAATCTGTGTTGCCAGGTTCAGAAAAGAGGAGATCAAAAAGCTTGGACGTGATATGTAAGATGAATACTGGCAAAAATATCGAGAAGAGAGAGAGAGAGAGAGAGAGAGAGAGAGAGAGAAAGGAGGAGGGCGGAAAGGGGGGGAAGGCAGAGAGATCAGGCTTCTGAGGAATGAAAGAAGCAAGTATGGTACTGGAACGTATGTGTACATTTCGCAAAGGAGAAGTGCAGGAGGAGCAACGGGAGCGAATAAGAATGTACTCCGAACTCTCGACATAACGGGTAGCAATGTAACCAGATCACGACGAGAACTCGAGTTTGCCTTTCGCGGAGCGGAGAGGAAAGAGATGAAAGGGGGAAAGCGGCGAGACGCGGACAGCGATGGTGCAGGTATCTCGACGACACGGTATCGCGATTATTAACAATTACAATTGATTTAGCATTGTTCCATGCGCGCGCGGCGTATTATTCAAATTTATTCAAATCAATGCCACCGCGCGCGCACAATCGGAAGGAAAGGTAAGCCTTCGATCGACGTGCGGCTCGCGGCTATGTAATTCGAACGCATGCCGGGAGGTCGATAGACGACGACCAAGCGTATTGGGATAAGCGAGGATAAATGCATGTAGTTTTGAAAGAAGAATCCACGACCTTACCGAGCGATCGATATACTAGTACTGATTTGCATGTAATCCATCGAGGGTGTCGATGGACCGTTAGCTGTATCAAGGGACTTATTAATTTGCATACAGATCTTAACCGGTGAAGTCTGTCGATCGGCTCTCTCGCTCGTTGTCGACCCGTATATGGTAGAAGCGAGTTGCTCCGATGTTGCTGTCCCACTGGACGAAGGTACTGGCAGCAACGGAACGCATTGAAATACATTTTATATCATTGTGATATAATCCGGCGTCGTCCGGTTCTTATAAGGATTCACCCGGCAGAAGACTTTTATCCGCTTTCACTTTTCGCGCGCTGATGGAAAAGGGACTGCGAATCGCTTAATTTGCACGGATTTTTCACGGCGGAGGAACGCAAAAGAAGGAATGTTCGTTACCTTTTATATCGCGCTCGTGATACGCTCAATTTATATGGTATCTCTCCGCATGAGGAGGCATTACACTTAAAAATATAATTTATTTTACATCTTAATTCGTCTCGGGCTCAGAAACGTTATATGCTTTTTATAACCGTTATATATATGTAAGTATGTTTTGTTATCTCTTACAGCAATTTTCATGTAAGATTTCGCTGCGATTACTGGATATATTCAATATTTTAAAAAAATGAAGAAATGAAATAAGTTAAAATTTAAGGGACAAAAAGATTTTCAATTTCTTAATTCGGGAGTGATTATTGTCTTTTAACGTAGACAATTACTTGGTACTTGTATATAATTAAAATCATTATTATTAATAACATATTATTGATTGTTATCCAATTTATTGGCAGTTATTATGGATATGTATCTCATAATTTTCTTAAAAAAATAAAGAATCAAACAAATATTAAACGCAATAAACACATTAAGTAACACATTTCTAAAAAATAAAGATTTTATTTAATATATTTTTGTTGTGGGTTTTCGATGGCATTGTATGTATATTTAAAGATTCGTAAATGTAAAGAATAATTATTAAAAAAAGAGAAAATATGTTCAAGGAGGAAGAAAACAATATACATTTTACAACTCACACTTTCTCGCTATTAAAATATAAAAACATCCCAGCTAACTATTTCCTGATTAACACGCTTTTTAAATGGGGAAGCAACTAATTCAACGTTTAATGGTGATTCGTGTATCTGACACCAATCACGTTTGGTCAATTCGAGTCGTTTGATTAGATGAGTCATTAATGAAGGTGGTGTGCATTGCGGCATACACCATTCGTTCTCCACGCACACCTACGAGCACGCGGCCCTATGTGTACTCATACAATCCTCTCCATACGTAATCTTGACATTCTATCGCGAGCAGATCGCAGTATCTATCGCGGATTGCTTTCCGATATCGTAACTACTGCACACAGTGTCGCGGTGCTTTCGAAAGAACGTCGACGATGGAATGCGTGGTCAGTGCGAACGTCTGATCTTATTCCTAGATCAAGGACTCCTTTAATCGCTAATCGATGCTCTAGTTCGATGAACGCTCGATAGAAAAGAATAGATAAAGGATAAATGGATAAGGCCTTGTCCGTTGAATCGAATTGCCGTGAAAGCAACATACCGATTGCAATCAAGTCAATCATTTTATAGAAAGTGTGAGTCGATATTAGAAGTCAACAAACTGGAAAAAGCTATCAACTGATTTTCTATCTGCAATGTAGAATGTTGAAATTATATTTATAATTTCATTGCTATATTTTCTGAACAACATTGAAAACGTCTTTCTATCTATTGAATTCTGTAGAGATGAATGAAATCAATTCTATGTGCGTAAATTTATTCTACTGTTGTGAATTACGAGATTATGTAAATTTCCACGTAATAGCATCAATTCAGATTTCTGTTGAACAGATTTTCTGTGTGTTTTCCCATATTCATCATTATTATCGTAATTATAGGTTTAGACTTTGGACATTAACTGTTTGAGCATTGATAAAACCGCAACTCATTTCTCAATAAATAATTCCGTGAGAATTCACTAGGTATATCGAATTATATTGATTCTTCGTACATTGCGGTTTGTGGTCACGATGCGACAATCGCTAAGAAAAGATTCATGCGTCATTTATAGTTATTTTTTGCCCGAGAATAAAAAGTATACTGTCATCAAAATAGACATAGGATGAGTTCACAAATACAAAAAATTAATTTTAAAAAATTACAGTCGTACACTAAAAATTTCATACATAATACATATTGCTTATTTAAATCGCGTTTAATATCTGTGATGACTGGATCATAATATTCCTAATACAACGATGACCACTTGGATCTAAAGGAGCAGAAGATCACTCGAGTTTTCAAGATCGTAATCGAGTCGGGTGGCAGAAAGCGATCTCTCTTTCTTTCTCTTTCTCCGCGCCTCAAAGAAATGTCCCACCTGGGGCGATGAGGTGCCGCGTGCGATGCCCTTATCCGACCGAAATATACTTTCGCCACTTACGCGAATCCCCTGAGGCTCATCCTCCGGTTGGATATCCAACGCTGTGTCTTCTCTCTCTCTCTCTCTCTCTCTCTCTCTCTCTCTCTCTCTCTGTCTCTGTCAGTCTGTCACCTGACGCATCTGATGCATGTATACACACCCGTCCCCGAGCCTCTCTCCGCTTTTGGCACTCCTCGCTTTTCGGTGCCGCGACAAATTGGAAATTACCCTCTCGCGCACGCGGTCGCCGTGAGATTGAGATTAATTGATTTTTTTCGACAAGCGAGCTCTCACTACGGCCCACGTTCTCACTCCGCTTTACCATTTTCGGACGAAACTCACGATCGAGATCGTGAGAACCGTGACAGACGAGAGAAGCGTTAGAGTGCCTCGGGAGGAAGAACGAGTAAACCGAGGCGAAGAAGCTTCACTTTCCTCACCGGATCTTACGATGGAGTTGCGTCATATACCCAAAAATATCGAGGCGAGTGCTGCCAATGGTAGCGATGGCCAGAATAATAACGACAAGAAGGAAGAAAGGAAAAAGAGAATAAAAATCGCAAAAGCAACGCGGGTGGCGGCGATGGCACTCCTTCGACGCTTGTAATTGCTTGCCGCCGAAATTGGACCGGTCCGCTTATTCGCGCGATCTAAGAGAGCGTTTTATCGAGCAGGTGAAGGGGGAACGAGTGCATTAATGGTAAGATTGGCTGTTGGACATGCCAGGATAATTAAGCGACCATTTGAATTAGTCTCGGCATCAATCTTACTCAACGCGCGGCCCGATGATCATCGATGACGTTTCCCGCGACGCCGCCGCGCGTAAAAGAAGATAAATGCTCACGTCGCAAGAAAAATCTACAGAAAGGTGTTAATCGTCATCCGTCGCTGCCACATGCCATCGTTGATAGTGCAAGATCGGTATAGCGGCGCGATACCGATTTCATAGTCGTGATCTTTGCCTACGTACTCATATCGCGTTCGGTAATGGGCATTCTCTATCAAGGGCAGAACTCTTTTAAGGAAGACTTCGTCTGACGGCAATATATTAAGGCGCGAAGCATCGCTTTAAAAGACTCCGAGGCGAGTTTTAGCGCTGAGTTCAGCGCATAGCCTACGGCCGATTACGAGATGGTAACAGTGCCGCTGGTAGTTGTAACTGGACGAGTAATATAGGGGCGCTGCTCGTAACTCATAAGCAGGATTATTAAATTAATATGAACGGGCCCACCTCGTGCGGCTCGCCGCGAGAAGAGGTAACCACAGGTTTTCCCTGGTTATACGTCACTAATGACATTGCCTGGTCGTTTAGACTCTAAGAAAGGTATGCGCGAGAACGAGCACATCTACGAGAACGGTGGAACAAGCTACCTTGATTGTACTCTAGCTGTACTTTTTGCAAATGTATCGATTATTCTGCTCTGCTACAAAAGAAATTTGACTTGCACTTAATTTATAAACAGTTTGCTTGGAAATAATATTTACGATAATCATAATTTTCTATAAAATTGATAAAAAGAGAGTGTTAACACTAGTGATTTTTATAAAAATAAATTCTATACCTGAAGTAAATTGTATGTTAGAAAAAAGTAAATTATACCTGCAACAAATAAGTAATAAAGAAAATAATGAGAGGAACTAAATCTCTCTCTATAGGCTCGATTTCGCATGGATGTTCAAGTCTCATCACGTTTCCTCGATGTTCACGGGATCCTGCGCAAAACCGGTCGTGTTTCTGATCATTCCGCTTTTCGCACCTGTCGCGGGAGTCACGGAAATAATGTCGACGTACATCTTCCCACACGAAGACGGTAAACATTAATTGAAATGTCACTCCCGCCGCGACATTTTCACTTGGTGATCGCCACGCACGCGAGCCAGCATGGCCACATCACGCTAACTCGGTTTGCGCGGCTTGCCGCTATAGTATCACTTCCTGGTACACCTTATTAAATTGAAAATTAACATAGCAGGAGGTATAGTCTAAGAACGGGGACCCGTGAGCTCTGCTTTGCACCGAGGAAGCATCGTTGCGCGGGCGCACACGCGCGGGTCACAGCCTGAGAGAGGAATCGTGCATTGCCAGGGGGAAATTTATCACCATAGAAGCAATTAATGGGATTTTTCTTCGTGGGCCCTGTGCACGGATCCGCGACTCACGATCGCCGCGCGGTCGCCGCTCTATGCATCGTGGTCACGTCTTCTCTCGCGACCTGTATAGCGTACTTCGCCGGAGAGAGAGAGAGAGAGAGAGAGAGAGAGACGAGCCCGCGTATACATCCGCTTATGCAACGACCCGTCGCCGAGCGAGATATTAAGGCCAGCGCCAGTGCGAGAGAACGCCCGATCGACGAAATCGTCTCTGCGATCATTAAAACACTCTCGAATAAACACTGAGCGCGCTAGAATTTTAATCGCGCCGCACACCAACCGGCGCGATCGCGCGTTCTCCGAATGAGGATACGTCGCTCGAGGGCCAGAGAAAATCGCTGGTGATTATTATTTAGAAATAAGACGGAAAGAATCAATTTATTATGCCTCGATCAATGGTCCTCGCGGACAGCGAAACACTCGAATGATCAATGATTAAATGACACCTTACGCTTACCCCTGCCTATAGGATGCACGAACACATTCTGATTACGCGCAATCGTTCCAGATAGTTTGCTTCCGTTCAACGGGGTGGTCCGTAAATCTTTATTTTCGTTTGAATAATAATTGATGTGTTATGTAAATTAAATTTTGATCATTTGATCAACATATTTTATATACGATGGATATTAATAATAAGTAAAAGATTATAATTTTTCTAAAAGATTATGATTTCGTATAATCTAAAACGGCTTAGTTTTAAAAATATACGGTGTTAAAATTGAAGGAAAAAATTTGTTTTTTCTAATAAAACACGAGTTATTTTGATAAAACTTTGTATATGTTTAAAGCTTCATTCAAATAACTCAAATAGTTTTCGAAATTTTTCCTTCAACTTTTACATCTTCACTCAAATATTTTTAAAATAAAGTTGTTTCAGATATATGGTTATGTGAAGTTTTCGTCTGAATTTGTGAGGAATCATTCCTTAAAATCTTTTCGAATATTAGTATTTACTCCATATGTATCCATATGTATATATGTGAAATATAACTTCAGTTTTTTTTTTGTGAAACATAAATACATTGTACATTGATGTACGTAGAATGTCGTGAAAATATTATTCTTGAAAATATATACTGCAGAAGAAAGAAAGAGAATATTATTTGTAAACTATATATACATATTTTCATCTCCGTTATTTCTTGGTATCAAAGGTGGTCTTTAATATTACAAAGTTTCGATCCCCTCAAAGATGACGAGCAATTTCGCCGCAGGCGAGAAAATGATCGACCTGATAAAATAATATCAAGATGATTGAGAGACATGCACGTGGACGTTTGCAGGCGTATAAGTATATGTAATATCGAGCAATCTTGGAGCGATAGCGGTTCCAACGCTGTCGACTGAATTTGACGTTAATTGACTATAATTACGGGGCAAACCGCTTAATTAGGTGGACCCGGGATCGATAGAGGCGCCAATTCCGAAATTTATCGATGCACGACCTGTTGTGGAGAATCATCGCTTGCCACGATCGAGAGAGAAGCGGGAGGATGGCGAAGCTTAAAAAAAGATGGCAAAATACGAGGAAGAAGAGGATCTTTCGCGGCCGGTGTGACCGTTATCGTATCTCGCGATCTTGCTGTAACAGGAGTGCTAGCCGAAGCAAATGCCGACGTTAATTAACCGACGCCATCGCTAAAACGCATCCTCGTATCCTATGTCGCGTTCTGCACGATCGTTAATCGAGTACGGGCTATATGCGACAATCCACACGATTTTTACATACAAAGAACAATCTTTTTCATGCCCCCGCTGGTCAATATCTGCCGTTTGGAATCGAATCCTTCGTAATAA
>Ga0157363_1005065_pt1 | contig 12254 bp, 3 predicted proteins | sample AttsexASBM1_FD_111477 | JGI IMG/M metagenome (GOLD analysis project Ga0157363, IMG submission 111477) | Fungus gardens microbial communities from leaf cutter ant in Ribeirão Preto, State of São Paulo, Brazil - Atta sexdens ASBM1 | ecosystem: Host-associated > Fungi > Mycelium > Unclassified ...
AAATATATTTATCTTCTACTAAACTAACAGATTTGGTTGGTAATGTCTTTTTCACATAGTTTCACGATACGTTATATTTACATGCGACTGTTGATCAGTCGTGAAACAATGTGGTCTCATGTTGCGATCGGTTTCCGCGTAATTCAATTTCGCATTAAATCTAATTGCACTCACGGCATCATTTTGATATGAAATGCCCGCGGTTACTGCCGCGGCGTCGTCGATGAGGTCGCCTGTAATGAGACCAATCCGCAGTAATCGCTTTTGCAGCCTCATAAAAAGCCACAACGAATCACCCAAAGGACAATTTCTCCCTCAATCATGATTCTCTTGCGCCGTGGCTGCTTGATACGTTTATATATAGAATCATTTGTCACAATTCATTTTGTTTTTGTACGTAATATTGATGAGAACATATTAAAGTGAAAATTGATTTTCTACAATACGTGTGTGAAAAAAATAATACTATGATTGTGTTTAAGGAAGGAAAATATTTTGAATTATAAATTAAATAGAAACGCAACGGAATTCGCAGGATGCATTACGATATATTCCCAGAAGAAAGCACGCGACATTACGTATGCAGGTATAACTTGGCATAAGCTCATCTATGCTTGTCTAATGTTCAATATTTCAACAGCTGAGAAATCTGTCACGTCTATCCAATATAGTGCATATATCTAGTAATATCAAGTACGTAGGGGATACATGAACATGTCATACAGCTGTCACGCTGGATAGTATAAGAATATAGTCTAGCAAGCTACAATATTTACGTTTCGAACTGTGTGCATTTAAAGCTAATTATCTAGCGTCTAATATTTCGTAATTGAAAATATTATTCAATCTTAATCCTATATTTGGCGTTTATTAGAAAGGAGAGTAATTGACGTGATGCAATGCGAATGCTGGACATATATCAGTTCAGTTTGTGGCTCGGATTATGCGATTGTGTATTGAAATTTATATGGCGGATTATACACAAGACAGGATAAACGTAAAGCGTAACATCCACGATAAAGGGGAGGCCTAAATCCTTTATTACGGCACATACGCGACCCCTTTATTAATACGACTGCCATAACGTTGATCATAACAGACCGAGTAACAGAATATTATAAATAAGCTATATAACGCGTGAATTTTATTATCGCACGAATTGCTATTTAACACGCGCTGAAGACACAACTATTCGCTACATCGCATTGATCTAATCGCTGTACGATAACGTAATTGTTATATCTACGTATATAATACGAGTACATATACACGTTATATAATACATAGGGTAACTCCGATATATACGCCGCACCTATCAACTTAATTTATTAATTATTATTTATTATATTTAAAATAAACGAATAAACTATGTCAGTAAAAACTTTGTACTCTACTACAATAAAAAAAATACTAGAAATATTTATTTTTCATATTAAAAAATAAACTTTTTGAAACCCTTGCATTTTTGCGGTTCATCCCATAGGGATGGAATATATGGTTATTCATAGGGGGAAGAGGAGTATGTACGGCTCATGAAAAATTTACAAATAATGCATATAAATAAGACGTAAAAATGACACAATAACTTATAAAATGTGTTTATAAAGTTTTATCAAGGAATAAAAATGGTAAATATGTATAGGAAATAAAAAATAATAATTATAATCTTCCTACATATATTACAAATGTTATGACATGAAGTACATATTTCATATAATGCATCTATCGCATTTAGCATTAAATTCAATCTGCGCTTATCTACTTTGTATGCTTTGGACATAAATCCTGTCCACTAAAAATCCCATATATCCCAAATAGATGGGATATACAAGACAATAAACTAAACAAAGAATATGAAAATAAAGCACTTGTATTTTGCAATATTCTTTATTATTTCACTATACGTATGTATCACAAAATAACCACTAAGTCTTTTACACTCCCTATAGTAATCATTTTATGTAGATTATAATTTATGATGGCGTTACAGTGACACAAATCAATTCAACTCACAATAATTCATTAATATTAACAATAAGAAACTGAAATCATAACACAATACTAATATAACATAATGGCATGTAACAGAGTAGTTGCGGGAAAATTACCCCCACTCTTTCTATTTTTTCTGACTTCTACAGCGTAAATCCCAGCGCGGCGTATTTGCTGAAGTTATCCTACATTACAAAGGAAAATTAATGTAAAATTTATATTTAATATCAGTAAATTTATATTCAGTCAAAGCAATAATCTTATTTCATAAGAATTCAGATAAAGTCGTTTTGACGAAAAATGGTAACAAATAACGCCAACTTGTTACGGGAATTTAGCTCTAATCAGAGAGGTAGTTAATCGAAACTATTTTTCTACTTTAGGAATTCTTTTCTAAAGGATTATGGATTTTCTTACGATAAATATTCTTTTACTATAAGTTTAAGACATAAGTTTATATTCAATATTAATAAATTTATACATCACTGGTTAATAAATTTATATTCACTACCAATAAATATTTCATAAAAATTTTTTTAGTTGATAAGATGGTTAATATTTTTTTTTTGTTAATTAAAGTATCTTTTCTTTTTAAGAATCTTTAAAGAAATATAGATGCATTTTTTACGATACTTAAATATTCTTTTCTTTTGATATTAGTCTGAAAAGATAACCAAGAAGACTCGCATTATGTATACACGCGAGAGAGAACTCCAGCTACTTTAGCTCAAATAATCTCACTGAGATTTCAGCGAGATAAGTGTATATGTCTGGATAAGAGTGTAATGGGGAAAGTATGCGAGAAATCAGTATTACGTTCGCGTCGTCTCGAATAATGACGTTAATGCACTGCGTCAATGTTTGATGATACTCCGAGCCGGCTGCTCGTTTGTCTAAACGAGATTAGACTATTTTCCACACTCTCGCATGAACATCCTAGTCAGTTAGGTGCCGTAACTGCGGCGCGAGGATATCTAAATCTGCCCCGTTCTATTCTTAAGAGGTGCCACCGCGATTCTCTCTGTTTCTCTAGCTCAATCGGTTTTGTCTATGGCGAATTCGGTGTTCTTTATGCCGCGTCGAAGACTCATTTTATAGAAAAAACCCTATTCATCAACTCGTTTTTCTTCTGGTATAATAATTTTAACGGGACATTGATGCTTTTATGCAGAAACATAGACTTTATTCAACGCTTTTACGTAGAAGTCGCAGACATCATATGGATTCCATTCAGTTTAATGTTCAAATTTAATACACAGAGAATTTTATTTATTTACTACCGCGAACATATTTTACAATATATAAAAATATTTATACAGAAAAGATATAAAAATACAGCTAACATTATTTATGTCGCGAAAATTCAAAATCAAAGGAGAAATATTAATATTTTAGTACTGTGGAAATATTGCATGCATCTCTATCGGATTACTCAATCAGTAATTGAATACGCTACGGAATGATTCACTTCTATATAAACAGGTGAGATGTAAAATCATAATTACGATTTTTACATTATTTTTGCACGTGTCAGTTCTTAATGCATTAAAATATTTAAACGCCAATCGCGAAATGCAGAGCCACTAAACAATTTATGTACGTTCCACCAAAATCATCCCATACATGTCAGCTATTAATTAAGCTTAATCAAGCCGGGAATATTTATTGGTACATTCACAGATATTTCGAATTATCGACAAATAAATTAGCAAGTAATTTTACATATTCAAGAATTGATATGATAATATTATTATAATTATTTCTTTAAGTTTTTCAAAATATTTAATTCCCAAATTAATTAAGTAATGTGTCATTAAACATTAATGTAATACAAGTCGCGCATTCGATATAATAAATTATTTATTAATGCTATATTTGTCTTAATATGTTTAATTTAATCGGATTGACCTTCGCAAGAAAACAAGTACCATTAAAGAAGAAGTCAATATGTTTAAAAATTTATGGATTAAACGGCTATATTATTTCAACAGCTTATATTAGCGTCGACTGTCCCATTCCAGTCACGTGTATCTTCTGAGTAAGCCTAAGGAATCGAAATTCGATAAGGATTATATATCACGGAAACGACCCCTTTAATCCCTACTTAATTAAAGAGGTGGTTGCAAGGCAATGGCTGTGTGATACGCTTATATCATTTCTCAATTCTCGGCGTAACAGGGAAATCCTATACTGTGTTTATTATTGTTCAGCTCCTATATGATTGGTCTATTTTCAGTTTGATCATTAAATTATGTAATAAAAATAAAAATAGAAATAACCATGGGAAATCAGAGTGCCAGCTTATTTACTCGTGCAATTTATACGCGAAATTTGATTCTGAAAGTTCGCAGATATCTTAAAGAATACGAACTGAATGCTATTGAGCACCGACTAATTTTTATAGGTGTATATTTGTATAAGTCATATAAGCCATACGGTGTGCGTCGCCGGCATAAATTAGAACAAAATGAGCAAAATGAGCAGTTTTTCAAAAGATTTTTTTCTGCTCATTTGATCTTGCTAACTTGACAAAGATAACACATTTCTGCGGATAAAGTTGCATTATACAATATTGTTTTTTGATATGTATAACACTTTGTCATTTTGCAGAATCTTCGAATTTAATTACGATTATGATTATGATCCTTTAAACTCTATTTATAAACTCTATTATTAAATTCTATATCTCTCAGCATTCTGATTTTAGTTATTTATTAAATTTATAGCTATTAATTCATTAATTCATTAATTCATATATTTAACTTCAATCATACAGTCGTCAGATTTCAATAGAAATAATCGTTTTCTGCAACTTTCTTAATACTTCATAATCAGCGATCATTTTTACAATAAAAATTAACACGATAAGCGTCGGCAACGCACACCGTATGACTTATATAAATATGCACATATAAAAATTGGTCGGCGCTCAATGTGTTAATAGCATTCAGTTCGTATTCTTTAAGATATCTGCGGAGAACTTCCAGAATCAAATTTCACGTATAAATTGTACGAATAAATAAGAGCTCTCTGATTTTCCATGGTTATTTCTATTTTTATTTTTATTGTATAATTTAATGATCAAACTGGAAATAGATCAATCATATAGGAGCTGAACAATAATAAACACAGTACGGGATTATTTCCCTGATATGCCGAGAATTAAAAAATGATATAAGCGAATCATATAACCATTGCTTTGCCTTTAATTCCCTTTAATTAAGTAGGGATTAAAGGGGTCGTTTCCGTGATACATAATCCTCATCGAATTTCGATTGATGTTTCTTTTAAATGGCATATGATATAAAATTGTTTTTTGTAATATAAATTAGCATAAAATGAGTATTAAATTGTTCAAAAGATTCTTTTTCTGATCATTTGGTTTTGCTAGCTTGATTAAATATGTCCCCGTTTAAAGGTAATGAAACACGAATCGCAATTTTCCCACAATAATATTACTACTCAAGCGTGAATATTATAAGCCATTATTTACCGCGGTAAAGCGCTGGTGTGTCATGAAGCTAATGAAGGGTTAAGATATCAGATTTTGCGATGGATCATAACAAAAAAGAAAAGGAGAGCAAATAAGAGAATGGCAGGAAAAAATGGGAATAAGACGTGTTTCTTAGGCAATAAATCACACGCGAAGCTTTACGAGTCCTCCTAAACTACTATTTTTGCGACAATTCGTGAGCCGGCTGCAATGCTGTTGCTTTACGAGACAAAATTCGCGAGACAGTGCCCATGACGTGCTTTCAAAATGATGATTCGTCACAAAACACGTGAAAACACGTCCGCGTCTATGTGCCTCCGTAATGTAAATATCTCTTTGACATCGTCTTGCAATCACATTGTCGAGTTATATGAGTGTAGATTTATGATCTGATATTTCGCAGATTTTTAGGTTGATAGACCAACACAGTCATCGCTATTCAATATTTCTATGCCACTGTCGGTATGGCATATTCTGCTGTCTCTTACTTTATATGCTATAACTTTTTTATGAAGATACATATGTTTACTTGTTACCATTATATTTCTTAATGTCGGGAGATTGAAGAAAAAACCAATTCACTTTTATGCGATATTTTTAGACAATACCTAATATATTGTCCTTGCCAAGGACACGTATAACCCGGCTAATTGAAAGACTAGAAATCTCGAATAGTGGTGACAAATCTTATCTGAGACTGTATTTTTATTATATTGTATAAAAATTGTGACTCTTTCGTACCCTCATTTTTTCTGTACGATGCTCTTTAAGTCTCTCATTAAATTCAAAGTTTTTGGTGCGTTTCCTCTTTAACGATTAAGTAGTTTCAAGCAATGAGAGAGACTTAGCAGTTTGTTTCTGCTGAATTTATCATCCCTAAAATTAGTAATTCTTTTTATCGGTAGTAGCAAGTTGGTACATCGTGGTTCGTCGCGATCAGACTGGATGGAGTCGTCGTTGATTTGACGAATCGCGACGATCTATATTCTAGTATGTCAGGTGCATACGACGTTGTAATTTGTTGCCGCTGCTGCGGCTCCTGTCGCAGACACGATAACGATATCGTAAATCCAAGCGTCATTAGCAATGAAACTAGTGCTCCGCTTTATGCCGAGTGCCTCGAGGCGTGCAGGAACGACACATGCGTCAAAACCATTGTCATTGCGTCGCGTCGCATCGCATCACGCGTATCGCGTATTACGAGAACGAATTGTTTCATGACCACAATATCATTGATCTAATATATTACGGATAATAGTATATTATTATTAATTGATTACTATGTAATTTTACGTACTATTGTACTATTTTTTTTCGACCATAATCATTAATGCGCTAGGCAACGCATAATTATTTGATAAATTGAAAGTTAAAACGTTTATCAATTTGTATTGATAAATGAGTTATGCGTAAGCCTTCACTAATTATAAGTGAATGTTTATGTAAAATAAACTGATTTTTGTTTTAGTACTAATAAAAATTTTTATTTTTTTCATTTACTATTTATTTTTTTATAAATATTTATTTTCAAAGAGTTAAAAAACAATAACAAAGTTAATAAAAATTAATTTGCATAGAAAAATGAAATTATTGAAAATCAAATTATTGAAAAGAATAGAAACAGCTTTCTTGTAAGTTAACAAAAACACTACGATTTCTTCTGAATTTGAGCAACATTTAATAAATGCAATTCCCATAGCTGGGGATTAATTGCGATTTAAGTATATGGCGGAAGGAAGGATTATAGCAAACTCACGAGACACCAACTGATCAGTCGCGTAGCGTCTCGACGCCTTGGCGCCGCTCACGTACGAACCACCACTTTCGTGCACTAAGCACACTTACATTGAACAAATTGCATTGTAAAATCAACTTCTCGATATTATATTTCAAACATATTATTTTTTAAAATAAATTTTCCTGTTCTTTTTGTGAAATTATTTTTGTTTTATGTGTTATGAATATTATTGGCAAATTAAAAATATTATTTAAGAATAATTGCTTCTGTTTTTCTTTAACTATTTTTTCTATAACTATAACTCATTTTTTGAGTTATAAAATTTTATAAATACTGATATAATTTTCTTTGTGATATAATTGTTTTGATAATAAAAGTTATAAGTTATATTAATTTGTATTTTAATATAAAATATAAATCTAAAATACACATCTGTGACAAAAAGATATACAGGTAAAATATATATTTTATAATTCGAAATATTTGCAGTTCACTTTTACACTAAGATTAAATCAGTGCGACTTTAATATGCACTTTAATATGCATTAGTCCAAAAAAACCGAATTCGCTATAAGATTATAGCAGGAACTAAATAATTACATAACCGAAAGAAATGTGATACGGGTAATTATTCATCTCCAACTTCACGGCTTTGCTAAAAAAATATTGTAAAAACAGGAATGTAATAACGTTTCTTGGATGACGCTACAGTGGAAGGAAATTGCCCGACTGGAACAGGCGCCAGTCGAAGAAATAACGAGAATATGAAAGGAGAATAAAGAAATGAAGGATGTAAGTAAATTGTGAGAAAGCTCGAGAGATGATATGAAAATTATTTTTGACGGGGGGGATTTATGACAATGTTTCCATTTTATGATCAAAGCCTTGTTTGCTCGATCACTTAATTCTGTTTAGATCTCCAGAACGTACATACTCTCATTTGTCACTTTGACTGATTATATAATAGATACTTGATAGATTTTTTCAATGTAAAGCAGTTAATTTTGAATAATATTAGTTCTAAAATTTACTTAATATTTAATTATCTCATAAAAGAAAGAGATTTTCATCTTATTAATACTCATTGTATATAAACAAGACATTAACAAACAGTTTGTATTTAATTTAGGAAATATTTGTTGTAGTTACAAATTATTGTTATTATTAATAATTTAGATAGTCTCAGTTACGAGTATCTATAATTAATTTTTGAATTATCGTGTAATATATTTCATGATAAATCATGCGGCTGCAATAAACACAAAGTACATAATTGTGCGAGATTTAAGACTGCACATTTTTCGTTTAATTCAAGCGAAAAGCGCGGAGCACAACATTAAACGCACCAAGTTAAATGTATATTTGCTCAGAGTACTGTGTAAATTCGCGTCCGTCGTAAAGTTAATGTTTTAAGCGAATGAATTTATTTGTCATAAGCTAAGAATCCGTCTCTTGATTTCCACGCGTCATTGGAAGATTGATTTAATGGGGATGTTAATGTCAAAATTCGTCTCAATGGGTGCTGAAAAATTAACAACTAACGGAGGAATACAATATCGGTTACAGTCATTGAATTTACAGATACATTTGTCGCGTTTACATATATCTCATTAACGCGAAAGTGCTATCTTTGTTGCAATCTAAATTAGTATTAAAGATGCGTAAATCATTTGATATTTACGGCTACATTATCGATCTTTTTTCACTGTGGGTAAGTTCGCAAGTGAGTTTGAGCGTGAAACGAACGGCGCCGTACGATTTGTCATTTCTGATAAGGAAAGCGGAAATAAGGATTATAAAAGAATTTAAATTATCCATTTGAATATTGCAGAACAATAGTCATAAAATTTAGAATATATAATATGAGCACTTTCAAAGTCGAATGTTTCTAGTACAAGCTGATTTTATCGACGTCCTCGCACGAAAGCGCCAAAGCACGACCCTTTCTCATGAAAATGGATATTTTTAGATAAAATTCTATATAGTCCATAAGAAAAAAGGATTGATTAATGCATGAACCTAAAAATACGTAAGCTTATACGAGAAATTTACATGAAGCCGCGAAGTGCAAATTAAATATTTATTCTTTTCCGTCTTCTGTTTCTCCTCTTCCGTAAATTCTACAATACTTTACGAAATATAATTGCCTCCATTATGAATAATAGATATTATATTATTATTAAATATTATTATTATTATTAAATTATTATTTGTGCTTTACTATTTATAATTTTTATACGTGTTTATACGATATTATATTAATCAGAATAACAACAAGTACTTCTCAAGTTATGTAATAAAATTTATTGACTCATATTTGTTTATTATAATCACAAATTTATCACAAATTATTACACATCGATACTAAATTAAGTTAAAAATTATTACTAAAAAAACATCTGTAAAAAAAAGAAGAGAAACAAAATAGAAAAAAATAAAATCTTCATCTAAATATTGATAACGTATTATTTTTAACGCTATTATTTTAACGCTCTAAATTATGCTGCGAAAACTATTTATGAATATTAAAAACGTTCGGACATTTCTCAAAGATTTCTTCGCAATTCTTCGTGACTCAGCTTTCCATTTGGCCAGCGCTCCCGTATCCAGGAAGCGCAATAAGGAAATCAAAGTGCATTAAGCCGCGACCCCGTACAACGAAGCGCAAAGCTGCGTATCGATAGTCATTCTCCTTTTGGGTATACAGCTTCCGGCAAAAGGGGTGCAAAGGATCGATCAATAGAAGAAGTCGACGAGGGGGGTGGTTGCCGCCGAAGGGCACCGGCTTATTGTTAGAGGGAAGTAAAATGCGCGTGAAGAGCTGCACTTTCGTAAATTTGTACGAATCACTTCCGTTGCTACACTCCACCCTCATCATGCATATATGGGCTAGAAACGAAATGGGTTTACTCTGAAACTGAATTGATCATACGCGAAGAAGTGAAGGATGAACGCAATCTTTGAATCTAGCCACTGCAACGAAACTACTGGGAAAAGGCATCAAGGCATCAAGACTTTAAGGCGTCAAGACTTTTTGGAAATGCAACAAAGCGCAATTTTGGGAAATTTTTTAAAGAGAAATTTTTTTATTTTATCTTTATACACATTAGGTATATGACGTGTAATTAAGTAATTTATTGAAGAAAATATATTTATAATGATTGATTGCAAAAAAAGTTTAATTTTTAATTGTACAATTATAATACAATTTATACGTCATATTGCAATTTTATTATTAACTTCCTTTTTATATTTCGATGTAAACCAAATATCATTATTATGAAAAATAAGCGGTATCGAAACATGCATTTTCACTCATCGATATCTGATAACTAATTAAAATGCTCGCATATCTATACAGGTGTACCTACACCTAATCGCATTTGAATTGCGAAGCACATTCATCGACCGACATATCTGCTAGTCATCATTGCTACCACTACAGATCGAGGACAATCGACGAATCCAACGGCCTTTCGAGAACGTCGGAAATCGCGAGTCGCCTTATAAATAATCCACGAGATCGAGCTAGAAATAATTAATGCCACCCTTACGAGAGTCATATATCGGCTCGTGTTTTTAGTGAAAGTAAATTACTGTTCAAACAATTTATTCTTCTGTTCTAAAATTGGACAAATACATATGTACAGGCTTACTGATCGATCAGTATTGTGAAGTTTGATAGACAAGATCCAACATTTATGGTGTGACAAGCAGATTACAAATTTTTTTAAATACTAAAGAATTGACGAAATCAGTTAAAGTATCAACAGCAAAGCATTTCGGAGCATTTCAATAAAACGATAATGTTTTCTTTTCAAAAGATACTGACATAAATGTTCTAAGAAAATTACATTATAATAAAGATGTAAAAAAAACAATATTTTTAACTTCGGAGAAAAATAATAAAAAATTAGTTTTTTACTAAAAAAAAAAATAAAAAAAAACGATATTTTTGACTAAATTACATAAAATTCACGAAAAAACATATAGAATGTTACATATGTAGAAGAAGAAATAGAATTCATTTTTCTTATTATTTCTTTTTAATACTTTTGTCTTTATAATTTTATATTGAAGGGGAAATATGTATTATTGACTGTTGCAATTCTTGATCAGTTGATAATAGATTAATAGGTCTGTTTGCGTTGCTTACACTTTTTGCGCATCTGTGCTTTCTTTTTTTCAACCCGAATATATTTTTCTAATTATATCACTTTAAGTGCAAAAATTTTGGGAGATTTCAAGCATTGCGATCAGACCTAAATGACTTAAAAAAAAATATCCGAGTAAAAAACTATCAAAACCAAAGGAAAAAAATCATAATAATTTCCGAGTTTTTTATTCTAAAATTCTAATATTTTTTCGTCGTTTACATCTTTATGTTATAATGAATATGATGAAAGTATATCAAGTAGTAATATTGTACAAACGGAGACAGAAATCCTTTAACATGCCTTCTTATTCCTTCTGATGCCTTCTTCTCACTTCTTCTTATGTGCTCTCCGATACGCGTGTATAACTTCATGTGTTAAGACTATACCTAAATTTATTATCTGAAATATGTATAAGGTCGCATCAAAAGCGCTATCATATAACGTAATCTGGAGTATTATATAATTCAATGTATCATGTTTTTCTGAATCATATACTATAGTGGCGTCGCGCCAGTGATCATTAAGATTCCACCAAGTTCGCGACTAATGTGACTAAATAAAGGTCCGGTCCGAAAAACAACCTAACGAACATACGGCGTCCCTTCTGGCAGGCGCATGTGGGTCGAGTTGGCACGCGTCCGCGTATGGGGAAGCATACAAAAGGCTGAGAAATGGTGAGCGAATTGCTCATTATCGAGTGGTCAGGGGCGTCGAAGTCCCATTGGGATTTCACGGTGGTTCCTTCGGAGACAGGCGTGGTGGCCTCGCTTAAGGGAGCCTGGGCCATCCCCCAAAATTGCGGATTCGCCGAGGGCTAGAATGAATCGCGCGAAAATTGTCTCTACCCTCGTTCGCCCATCACCCACGCTTTTCA
>Ga0157363_1005066_pt1 | contig 12253 bp, 7 predicted proteins | sample AttsexASBM1_FD_111477 | JGI IMG/M metagenome (GOLD analysis project Ga0157363, IMG submission 111477) | Fungus gardens microbial communities from leaf cutter ant in Ribeirão Preto, State of São Paulo, Brazil - Atta sexdens ASBM1 | ecosystem: Host-associated > Fungi > Mycelium > Unclassified ...
TCAACTACCGGTTATTTTGAGTTTGAAAGACGTAATAACATTTATGACGTATCAGAAATTTAATTTTTTGTTTGACATTTACGAAATGGGTCGCTATACGCTTGAACAAAATTGGGAAATATTGAAAACTTACTTTCAAAGTGGTGAGTCTTTAATCCAAATTGTAAGAAATTTACGTGGAAAATTTGGTAGAAAAGAAATGCCTTCAACGCAGTTTGTGGATCAAATTTGTGAAGCAAATTCGGCAAACTGGATCCTTATTGGATAAAGCAACTCGTTCACGTGCTCGTCCAGTAAGGTCAACCGAAAACATTGCTGCCTGTTACTCAGAGTGTGCTTGAACAACCATCAACATCAACTCACCATCGTTCTCAAAACTTGAACATTTCACGCACTTCTTTGAAAAAAATTTTGAATAAAGACCTCGGTATGAAGCCGTACAAAGTTCAATTAGTGCAAGAATTGAAGCATGACCATCCGATGCGTTTTCGGTTCGCCCAATAGGCTGAACAACGCTTGGTTGAAGATGAGCATTTTTACCGAAAAATCATCTTTTCTGACGAAGCTCATTTTCACCTCGGTGGCTATGTGAACAAGCAGAATTGTCGTATTTGGGAGTCAGAGAATCCGCACGTCGTGGAGAAGCCGATGCATCCACAACAAATGACTGTTTGGTATGGTTTTTGGTCCGGCGGCATCATTGGGCCGTTTTTCTTCGAAAATGAGCAAGGAGCTGCCGTCACTGTCAATGGCGAGCGCTACCGCGCCATGTTAAACGAATTGTTGCTTCCCAAATTTGAAGAGGAGGACACAGACGACATTTGGTTTCAACAGGATGGCGCACCTTGCCACACAGCCAACGCTACAATCTTTTGCGCATTGTCTTCGAAAATCGCATAATCAGCCGAAATGCTGATGTCAATTGACCGCCTTGCAGCTGCGATTTGACTCCGCTGGACTATTTTTTATGGAGAACCGTCAAGGATGAGTGATGTGTACGCTAACCAGCCAGAAACGATTCAAGAATTAAAACATGAAATCAAAGTTGCCATCGATGAAATACGCGCCCATACAATGGAAAATGTACTGAAAAATTGGGTTGATAGAATGAGGTATTATGCAGCCGTGGAAATCATTTGAATGAAATTGTATTTCATGTTTAATGGCAATGTACTACCTTTCCAATAAAACCATAAACTTTGAAAAATATTCATGCGTTTTTTTTTTAGAGCCAAATTAAATTCCAAATTTTAAATGGCCCACCCTGTATATGAAGTATATGAAGCGATGTGTGGCTACGAGTTTGAATAATCGATTCATGATTTGTGATTCTGAATTCAACTCTAAGTACATAAGTGTTTTTCCGTATTTAAGGAATGCATTTCAAATATTCACAGATTAAAGTACTTCTGTTATCGTTTTCTGGACGGATACGTACTCTTAATTAAGTATTATAAGATTAAAGTCCCTCAAAAGTTATAGAGACCTTGATTAGAAAGATTTATTTTTCTTGCCACTATTCTATACAATACATTTCGGTTAAAGAAAAGACAGAGAAATTGCATAGATTGTTTGTTCTTCTGTGTGGACGTCACGTATAATATTATATTCGTAATTTTTATGTTACTAATATTAATTGTATTAATTGTATTAATAATTAATAACAATATTACTAATAAATAAGATTTCCTAAGTAGTAATGAACCTAGATTTAATGTTTTTGTCACCTAGGATATATATATATATAGTATAACAAAGATATTCTAGATTAGATAGACTACATATAGCACAGTCCACCTTTCGATTGTGCATGCAATTAGCGAGAGACACGATCGTGTCTCTTGATACTTTCATTCAGCCTGATGCGACACGATGCGTGGATACGCATTGTATGAATATCCTCGCTCGCGCGAAGTAAACCCGGGCGTAGCGCATCGTCATCAGTATCCTGTTGCAGTGGGAACGGTCGCTTTTGCTTGTACAACTCGTTTGACCGATCCTCTCGTATATATTCTGCAATGGTACTCTCATTCGACCGGTTTTAGAAGTTCTTCGTCGGAGCAGTATGTATTGCTTATTTTTTTTTCATATGCACGTTCTCCTCGCCCATGAAAAGAAAATAATTCGGTGTAACAAGTTTCATTTCAGATATTTACCATTTCCAATAAATTAAATGGAAACAGAACGAGATATACTCATATTTATCAGCAAAATCGCTACTTTGTAAGTTCTGCGAATTTTCTATTCTTTTCTATTAATAAAACTTAATAAAACTTAATAAAATAGCGTTCTAATGAAATAGACCCCGCAAGAAGTTATTTATGATAACATTCAGTATAGTAGCTTTGATAATTTTATGTTGGCAACAAACGCTATTATTAGTAAATTTTTATTCGTTAACTGCGTGCACTGGCATTCCGTAATACGCGCAAGAAATGCGAAATGCGTTCGTGATATTCGCAAGAATTGAGTACGTGCTACTGACAGCTTAATAGTATCTCGCCACTTTTGATAAGAGAGAGGGAAAGAGATAGAAAAATGACTTATTAAAACCTTTTCATAGTCATTACATAAATGAGTCTGGCATGAGTATTGCATGCCATATGTGCGTCTAATGAGGCTGTTAAATTATTTAGAGATATCCGGCGACGAGTGCGTATATTCACAAGTATAACATATTCTCATTTAGATGTCTTCATTTTGTAATAATGTTGTTTATCATATGATGTTTATGTTTTAATTAGATCGGGCTTGTGATATTTTGTATTTGTGCGTAACATCGAGAGCATTAAAAAAAAAGGGATAGTCGCGATTTTACAAGGTTAGATTAAAAAAATAATAGTCATGGGAAAAAGGAAAGTCAAAATGATGAATGACATCTTGCTGTTAGTCATTAAGCGAGGCAGAAGTTGCGGGAGAATGCCTTTGGCTCTAGAGTTAAAATCGCGCGGTACTTTCCTTTCTATCTAGGGCTGCGGTGATCTTATTTTTTATTTTTTGATACTTTAACAAAATTAATGCAAAATATTCCGAATGGTTTTTTTTTTTTTTTTACAAAAGCTTTTAACAGTAAAATCAATTCTTTTCGTGTATAAAAATTCCATTTAATGTTAGACAGCCATATGTCGAAGTTATATACGTAATCGATTTCGATCTTTTTCATTCTATTCATCAAACTTATGATGTAAGATTATAAGGTGTTTCGCTCTTGAGATGCGCAATGTTGACTCATCAAGAGTTGCTGCAAATACAAAAAAAAACCAATATGGCTCCTCCTATAATCTACAACAGATTAATTTAAATTATATTATATTAGATGTGGGAAAAAATTTGTGGCGTTTTTTAATGCCATCTAACGGGAAAATATGTTGTTACGATGCCATTGTGTCGCGTTATATTTGAGGCTAAATTTTGATAGGCTGTTCCGAATTCAACTCTACCATCATCATGCGCAACAAACACCTTACATTCTTACATCATGATCAAGCTAGTTAACGCCTTCTACGCTTAAGGCGCGTTTTATAAAACGCATTGCTCGCGGCGAGTCCATTAATCTTGAGCAAAGGCAGAAGGGATGTTTATCTCCACTCATTGTTGATAGTCGTGCAACATGTGCGCGGCCGTTCGCGAAAGCGCATCGTGGTGTGCACACACAAAGAAAATCATTTGCCCGAGGAAATTTACGGTTGATCGTGCGATTATGTGCTAACGTGCGCGTTCCGACGGAACCCCGCGAAGCGGGATGTTATTGCGCATCCCGCGAACGGAACTTGCACGCATGTCCTTGTTACACTTCCCCGCCAAATTCGAAACGCATGCTCTTCCTCTTGTCTCATCGTTGTCAATTTGCCAGGACTTGCCACATGGAACTTGAATATCTTTTTCAAGTTGAAAATTAATTTTGATAATTATCATTATTTTCTTTATGCCACGTTATATATTCCCCAGAATGCTTCTGGAATGAGAGTAGTAAATATATTCTCTCACAATGCAGTAATAAAAGATAAATTTATTATTTATTATTTAATTTAGCATTTTTATTCTAAGAATACACGCGATGAACTTTTATTGCTATAAAAGTTACAGATTATTACAGATATAAGTATGATTGTACGGTTTAAAGACTACTTTAAAGTTGTAAAGAAAAAAAAATGTAATCTGTTTATTTAACAAGAAATATCTTCTACACGCATACTGAAAAAAATGATTGAAAATGAATAAACCAGAATTCTGAAGAACCATTCTGATTATCTAAATCAATCAGAATTATTTCGATTATCTCAACTAAAATTTAGTAAATCAAAATTTAGAGAGGAGCCTTTGAGAACCGACACAGATTATAAATCTGTAATTATAAATTTTTTTATAGAAGACACTTAAACATTTCGACTCTAGTTTGGATTCTCTTCAGTATAAATAAATATATAAATAACTATAAATAACTTAATATATAAATAAACTTAATAATTATATAAATTAATCATAAATCGTCACGAATATCGCAGTAAGAATCATTAAAAGTAACGGTATACGAGATTTAATATAGAATATTCTCTTGTCTACATCTCGTTATTAGTTGTTCATTAAATTCCAATAAAAAAAAATATATATATATAATTTTAGTATAAATAGTATAATGTTATCAACCTCATTTTACTGGAACCTTCATTTTACTGGAACCTAATGAACAACTTAATGAACAATAATATTTGTGTTAGAGATGTGGACATGAGAACATTCGACCATATTAACTCTCGTATACCGTTACTTTTAATGATTCTTACTGCAACATTCGTGACGGTATTTATGATTAATTTATGTGATTATTAAGTTTATTTATATATTTATTCATACTAAAGAGGATCCAAACTAGGATCGAAACGTTTGTGTATCTCTTATAATAAAAAATTTAACACATTTACAACTGTATCGGCTCTCAAAGGCTTCTTTCTAAATTTTGATTTATTCATTAGAGTTTTTATTTGATTTATTTATAAAATTTAGTAGTTTAATCAGAAAATTCGTTTTTTTCAGTGCACATAAACACATGTTCAAAGTTTTTTCAATTTTTTCAAATTTCAATTCACTAAATTAAGAATTTTTTCCGAATTGAACCATATATAAGTTATATTATACATATACATGTATATGTATATACATATATATGAGGAATTCCATGTCAACCATGCCTTTGAAACATCATTTTTATTTATTTTTTTGTAATTTGCTGACATTCTATAGATAAAAATATGAGACACATATTTTGCGAAAAGAGTTAGAGATTTTTTTCAACATGTGATTCCATACAAAGAAAGCAAAACTAGTCTTTTTAAACAGAAACAATAATGTCATCTTCTACAGTGTGATTTAAATCTTGAGAATTGTGTTTTATTTTGTCAGTTTTTAAATTGTAAACTGTATAGCTCCTTAAGTCTCTCTCCTTCGTTTCCTAGTTGACGTACTTGATGTTGATAATGATGATATTTCGTGTTATAGAAGCTAAAAAACTATGTTGTACAATTTCGTTAGAATTCTGAAATGTAAAAAATTAGAGGAATTAGGCAATTAGGCACAACAGAGAAGCTATCAGCATTAGGGCTATATGACTCGATGGCAAGACAGAACTCTATCAATATGCAGAAGAACAAATCTCGGTTCGAATCCTGGAAACTCTAATATTTTTCTCATTATTGTCGTTTATTTCTTACATTTCTAAATTTGTAATATTCTTTTCTTCAGGAACTTAATCTAAATCATTTTCATTGTTTTTATTATCATAATTTTTGTTTTCTTCATTTAAAAGATCGCTACACAGTAAAAAAATTTGTGTCAAATTTAATACATTTTACATGTCTTAAACGGTCCACTCAAATTTTTGTGTTAATTTAACATAATATGAATATGTTAAAAAGTAACATATTATGAAAAAATTAATACAAGAAGCAAGTAATACTTTGACACAATTTAAAAACAAATTTTATGTTAAATTGAACATTTATAATGTTAAATTTAACTGAAATCAGATACTATTTTTACATTTTTAGATGATGTCTCTGTGATATTTAACATATGTAATATATAGATTTACTCTTACATAACTCTTACAAGGAAAAAAATAACATAAAATATCTATAATTTTTTTACATATAAATCTTGTTGCAGAACATATTTCTTCAATAAAATTAACATTTATAATATATTAAATCAACACAGATTTTATTCATTTATTCTTAGAATTTATGTTTTAAAACTACATTATTTTTATGTTATTTGTTTACTTACCTATAAATTGTGATATTTTAACAAGGAAAATTTAACACAAAATATTCAACACAATCATATTAACACAATCAGATTATGTTAAATTAAAACTCGGATATGTTAAGAATTCAACACCAAATTTTAACAAGGATTTGAGTGAACTGTTTGGGACATGTGAAATGTGTTAAATTTAATACAATTTTTTTTTTCGTTTTCTAACACATAAAATATTTTTTTTTATTGTGCAGCAACAAAATCATTAAAAACGAATCTATTTACTGGCCAATATCCAGTATTTTTAAAGGCATTGACAACAGATGCAGCTTTATAATAAGCTGTTAGGAGTTATTCAAATTGCGTAATACATTGACCAGTATTAACATCCATTAATCTAGTCTTGATCATAATATAGAGTGTATAGGACCAAAAATATCGACGTCAAGAGATGCAATCTACATCAGTCATACATCCTGGAAATTGTAACATACTTAGGCCCGATTATACCAACGTTACTTTGATTTTAAGCGAAACTTATTAAATAAAACTCTTTCTGTTTCCGTCTCTTTTTGGCTTTAAAACGAGATAGATAGAGTTTTAAGTCTCGCTTAAAGTCAAAATGACATTAGTGCAACTGGACCTTACTCCATTAACCAATTCCAATGCATCCAAATTTTTTGAATGTGTAATGGGACCATCGAATAATAAAAGAACTTTTTTACTTGATTTTTTAGTTAGTTTTGTAAAATCAATAAAATATTGTAACCATTTTACAAATTATTCACTAGTTATAAATCCGGACTCCGCGATTTCAATTATGCTACCTGTTGGTGTTCCATAGTCTAAGTTAGGTGCCATTCACATTCTTTTAAAAATAAACATTGGTGAAACATATGTTTTCGATGCACTAGCACAACAAACAATTGTTGTATTTGTTCCTCTTTCTCTATTAACAGTTTGATCGATTCTTCATTCCTTTTTGTTCAATTATCTATGACAGTGCTCACAAAAATCTGCACATTTCGAACCGATTTCTGTGGAAGCTATTGTTCCTTCACTATCAGTAGTGGGGGGATAGGCGACACCCACAGAATCGCCAATTTTTGCGAGCATTGATCTATGAATATGTTTTCTATACAATGGAAAATCCACTTTTATCTACATTAAATATTATAGTGTCTGTTTATCTTGCTTATCTCTTGTAAAATGTTAAAGATATGACATGCAGCTTCTTTATTGAATCCTTTAACTCGTGCCATAGAAATATTTTCAGGTAAATATACAGATAGGCCTCTTCATAAAAGAATAAAACCATTTTTTCCTTGCCATTTTTGTAATAAACTTGTGTGTTAAACTTGTGTGAAATACAATTTTGCTCCGCAATTTAGAAAGCGAATCGACGCACATCTGTAATATTAAGTCCAGAAAATACTGCCTCTAAATGTAATAAATATTGAATATGTTCATCTTCAATATCATTTGACAATGTTTATAAAGCATCAGTTTTCTTTGCGCTAAAGTGTCTTTGAAATATCAATTTCGGAATTTCGAATTTTCTGCACCATTCATTAAATCCATAAACTTTTTTTATATGAGTCAATTACCTTTTGCATATTCTTGTTATTTCACCGGCTAGATTCCTTTTCTATTCTGCCTTAAAACAAAACATAAATGTTATTTTTAATTTTTCTTATATAAGCTGCATTTGGAAACATTATTGGGGAGCCTTCATGTATTTGTTGTTCAATCAAAATAAGAACAAGAAGCATCCGAGGTATCGTGATTTATGGCTGCGTTTCCGAATGAAGTCATAGGTCTATAACATATAAGTATTACAGTCAAAGTGCTATTACAGTCAAAGTGTAAACTTTTGTAGATGTATACATAATCAATGTAAACATTTACGTAAGATTTATTATGAGCTGCATTTATATTCACTGCCAGAAAATCTATATCTCATGTACTATAGAATTTTTGTACTGACAGTCGGAAACGCAGCCAGTAGTGTATACATTAACTATATATATTATGCTTATAGCACGAGAGTATCCAAACCGAATGCATTATCACAGTCAAAGTTAACTCAATAAATGTATGCGTTTACTGTTGCCTGCTGTATATATAATCCGGACATCTCGAGTTAGGCATCAGGTCGACTAGCGTATCGACCCGTTTGCTCAACTTGGAGGTCAGCTCCAGGTGACTAAAGATCATTCAAAGTGGCGTCCAAATCCTTATCTACCATCCAGCATAAAACCCACATATACCTCATATGACGTCATCCGTTTGGAATCCGTCCTTATTGCACTCTAGTTGCAATTCTAGTTGCTTATCTCGGAAGTAATCCTCAGTGATTGAGATCAGGTAGGGCGGTAGTTTATGACAGCACTTCTTTGTCTTAGGAAAGGGTATTGAAGACATTAATAATGTCCACCACTCCCCCCCCTCCCCTTCATGGACTCCATCATGGATTCTGAGAGATCTCACATCTGACGAATAGCATCGACGATCGAGCAGGAATCTATATTTCCGGTGATATATCGGGATTCTTCCGGGATAGGTGTCGGACGATACTGTTGGCAATGATTCTTTTGCCAGCGTCGCTCAGCAAACAAATAGCTATATGTAGACGGATTCCCTGTCGGCTCTCCTTACGTAAGTATGGTGGAATTATAAGATAAGGTAATCTATTCTCATGGATGATTGAAAGTAGTAGAGGGATCTGTCAATGAATCACATTTTAAGCTCATTTGCTGAAATTCACATAACTCGTTCACATTGCAAATGAGCTCAATTTCTGATTGATAGAGCTCTCAAATCACTAGATGGTAAAGCTCTAAATACCAAAACGCATAGATTTTCCATTTTGTGTGCATGTGGATCTATTAATCATATCCTGTATTAATAATACTAAGCACTTATTGAACTACAGACAACTAAATCGATATGGCAGTCGAGATAGCCAATAAGAAGGCTGTCGGTATTTTAGCTCAGATGAATGCACTACTTCAGTATATCTAGAGCTTTAGATCGGAGAAAAGCTTTAGATATAGCAAAGTAATGCATAAGTCCGTCATTGAAGACCTGAGGCACGAAATATAAACGAAATAGAGATTATCTTATATTATTCATCAATATATGAAATTTATGACATGTAATATGTTGCGTGCGTGCGCGCACGTGTGTATGTGTGTGTGCATGCGTGTGCGTGCGCGCACGATTTACACACTTAATCTTAACATTCATGTTATATTGCCACGCGCACTTCCGGGACTTTTATATTTTAGACATCACGGTGATATCCCGAAGGGCCTGTTGTTTATAATAACGTACCGCGCGAGCTTGAGAGATGAAATATTGTGTAATGCGCAAGGGGGGAAACGCCTCCCAGCTTGCAGCTTTAATGCCCATGCGGGGGGGGGACTCTTCTTCTCCGCAATGATATATATATTTTGGCGCGCGCCCTAGCTATTGCATTATATTACTACAAAGGAGAAATGTCTCTCTGGGGAAATTTTTTGAAAAATAAAAGTCACATCTCATTGACTATTGGGAAAGTTGCAAAATGGTAGAGGATTTTTCGACTCAGTCTCCGCTCTACCTGCCTGAAATATTTGGCGATTATTTTGAGATACCTTATATATATAGATTTCTTGCAATTAATAAAACGTAGTCAATCGTACATAAACTGTGTGTAATGATAAAAGAGAGGGGGGATTTAAAATAGTAACATCAATCATGAAAGTTTAACTTTAAGTATAAAATATATTAATAAATATATTAGTATTTCACACATAAATATACATTAAAAAAAAACAAAATCAAACATAAAAATACATTAAGTGTTTATTTATTTTAATAGCATAACTTGTTTACGGCATTTTTCGTGCCAATCTTTTTACTATCGCACTTTACTGAATCTTTTTTAAGTATTTATTAAATTTTCTATTAAATTTTTTTTGCACAATAAAATGAATACGCAAAAAAAAATATGTTTTTAAGATTTTAAGTTCAATTGATTGACATGAGAATTTATATTTCCGATAAAATGGATACTACACATACATCAGATACGTACAATACATCAGATATTGAAATTTTCCTGAAAGAATAACTTTTTCGCGCTCATGAATTATTAAGCCTGCAGAATATAAGAAATTGTAAACCAACTTGTTACAATATTTTAATTCTGAATTCATGAATAATTACTTGAATCAGTTAATTCTTTCACTGCCGAAATAGGCTTTCTTCGGCAGATTTTCTTGAAACTTCGTTTACCTATGTTTTTTGATTCACTGATTCCTAATCTAAAGTCAGATTTTGCAAATTCAATATGGCGGATCAAATACGGCCATCACTTAGCAAACTAGTGAAAATTTGGATATTTTGCAATAGATTTATTTTTTTGGATTCTGTTACAGATAAAAAATAAAATAATAAAGATAATATCAAAATTCAAAATAACAGCTACAATATGACTGCCTGATAAATATTCTCGGCGGATATAGTTTGGTAGAGGGTTTATAATTTCCATGTGACCGCCACCTAACGGCAGAATTCAAAAGCTAGCAGTTTAAAAATAAAAAGAAAACAAGAAACATCACATCTCACTGATAGTGAAAGGGATAACAAAACTTGACCATATAACACAATTTCGCAGAAAAAAACAATATTGCAAAATGTTTTGTATCGCATATTTTTGCTTATTACGTAAATATTCTGTTTTGAGTAAAAGAATATTAATATTATGAAAACAAGCAGACGATACGATGTGAAAAAACTAAAAAAATAAAGCTTGTACGCAAAAATTGAAATCCCGATCACTTTATCGCAGAATTTATTATTTATAAAAAAAAATCTAATCTGCGAAAAATATAAAAAAAATATGTTTTTCTACAACATTAAAAGAGTATTTAGTCAAATTTTCAGATCTCTATACTCATATTTCCTAAGAAATCGATTTTTTTCTGTAAAAATCTTTTTTTACTTTAATTTGTTATAAATAATTACATATAAATAATTGGGTTAAAAAACATCAGAATATATTAAGTAATTATTTAGCTATCTGAAAAACCAAACTTCACAATTACTTTTGCGATATTGTGAAATTTACAAAGCAAATCAAATCGTATAAAAGCAATTTACAAATCGTATAAAAAAGAAGTGGGAAGTATACTTCCCGCTGATAGTGAAAGGGTTAAGATCCATATATTTTTATTAACATTGTATGATAACAGTATTGCTAGTTTGCATGTTTCACATCGTAAGTGATGTTTTTTTATACTCTTTCGGACAATTCCTCCGCAAAATTTATATAAAGCCTGAGCTTCTTCTACAAATAAAGCGTACATCTCCATTAGATAACATTATGTATGAACGAAATAAAACACAGTAGTATAAAACATTTTGGATGTTATATATTATTATATATATTTTATATATATAATATATTAAATTTTAAGAAAATCTTTTTTGGTTAAATTTAAAAAAATAAATGAGACAATATAAAGACTTTATATGGAAGAGACTCGCTCTAGAGTTTTAGTTTAATCATGTGTAGACTTTTGAAAATAAAACTCTTAATTGGATTGTTGTGATCGATCGAAATGTGATGAAATGAGTCCCTCTTATCTATCATAATCAACTTTGAATACCTAAATTTTCGAAATACTTTCATTTTTTATTAAAATAATAAATTTACTCTTCATATAAAAAAACATTGATATAAAGATTAAATTTTGTTATTTTACTTTACTTTCAGCTACATATCAGAAAATTAGAAATTATTAACTGAAAACGGTATAAAAACACGAATAAAATTTCGAATGCAACAGCACAATTTATAATTATTAATCATAAAGATAACTTATAAAATATCTAATTCCAAAACTCACTAGAACAAAATTTATTATTTAATGTGAATGAATATAATAAAGTCACTTAAAGCGTTACTTAAAAGCAACGAAATATATTAACGCAAGTATTAAATGCGTGA
>Ga0157363_1005067_pt1 | contig 12252 bp, 13 predicted proteins | sample AttsexASBM1_FD_111477 | JGI IMG/M metagenome (GOLD analysis project Ga0157363, IMG submission 111477) | Fungus gardens microbial communities from leaf cutter ant in Ribeirão Preto, State of São Paulo, Brazil - Atta sexdens ASBM1 | ecosystem: Host-associated > Fungi > Mycelium > Unclassified ...
AGGATAAGGAATATGTAGAATTGGTAAAGCATAAGAATACATGAGTGTATCTACGCTATTTATACAAGTCCATAGTCCAACAATGAGATATACACAAGGATTAAAACATGAAGAGACCACAAGGATAAAGCAAGGTAACAACACCTTCTGCATGAGGTGCTGACTGAGACTATATATGGCGCAGCCAATCATATTGTCATATCCTTTACCCATGTCCATGCTGTCTCTAGAAGGCATCAATTGTAACATATGTGAAGTTTGGACTCTAGCTTTTTTATTTAATTTTCTTTTTCTTTTTCTTTTTTCTTTTCTTTTCTTTATTCTTAGATCTAGGGTTAGAGTTAGAAGTGATGTTATAGTCATATAGTTACACAATCACATGGTTACATAGAACATAGTGGAAGGTTCAAGAACAATGATGTCATACAATATGTACAATATATGTTGACCTCATGGCTAACATATTGTCAGAGTTCAAGACAGTAGACTCTAACTATTTTCTTTTCTTTTCTCATTTTTCATTTTTTTTAATTTTAATTTTAATTTTAGAGACTTAGGGTGAGGGTTAACATGACATAACTGTCACACTGTCACATATCTGTCACATGATCATGTGTCATATGGAAGAGCATAAAAGGTTCTGGAAGAATAATATCATATAGCATGTTTAACACATAGCTGTTTAGAGTAGGCTAGAAGTAGTTAGCACAGACCATGAAGTTTTAGTATATAAGGTAGACAATCCTGTACAGAGTTCTCTATTGAGTTCTCTTGTGTTTTACCCTAATATAAGGTTTCTCTTCATTAACCTACTCTAAGGTCTTTGAATTGTAATACATATAGTCTTTAGGACAGACTAGAAATAGCCAAGCATGAACCATCAATAGTTAGTATATATAGGTAGATACATTGTACTAAGAACTCCATTGAGTTCTCTTGTGTTAACCCTAATACAAGATTTCTTTCATTAATCAACCCTAAGGTCACTGAATCATAACAAAGATAGGTAAAAAAGACATCTGTATTCATAGTCAATCATTGTTTAAGTCCACTAAGTTAGTTTAGATAAGTGAAATTCTTAGATATTGATTGAAATTGGAGTCTTTCACCAATGACTTTTTCTATCAGTTTTCCCAAGATGTTCAAAAGGACAATAAGGCAAAAGGATTTTGGAAAAACATAAGACATCTTGTTAGGCTTAGGAATAATAATTGATGACAATGTTTTGAAGTATGATGGTCAATGACCTAAGTTGATACATGCATTAGCAATATTCAATATTCTTTAAATATTTAATGTCTTTGACAATAGCTTTAACCAGTTTCCATGAAATTCTGTCAGAACCAGGAGTAGACAAATTATTGCACTTATTAATGACACTTATAAACTCCTCATTTAAAAAAGAAGGCCAATAAAAAGAGGGTTTTAAAGAAATTTCATTCAAAATATTCATGTTAACTTGTCAATTTTAGGCTGAGTTAAATGTTTGATGTAAAGCTTATCAGAGATTGTTAATCTCAATACATAGTCAACTGTTATATTATAATGCTTTAATAGTTAGTAATTTGTGTTTTTTGACTCAGTTCATGAAATCCCAAGGTCTTTGATTTATAGATGCAATTTCTTGAATTTTGACATTAAAAAAATAAGTATTTAGTCATTTTGACAGATTATTTGAAAGCCTTCTAGTCCTTGATTTTCTTGGATAATCTGTAAGCTGTAAGTTTTGTTTAACATTTCTCATTCTACCAATTTTTAGAGCATCTAGTAATATTAACAACTCATGAATGATTATACTAGATGTCAGAATTAAAGATAATAGACTTTATTTATTTCAATTTCCTTTTTACTTTTATTTTATTTTTCCTATCTTCTATACTAGGGAGTCTAGGGTTAGGGTTTAGTGTGACATTACAATCACATGTTACATGTCACTGTCACAGCCATAGTAACACAATTATGTGATTACAATGGAATATAGTAGAATATTCTAGAATAATAACATTATATAATATGCTTAATGTATATTGACCTTATGGTTTACACATGGTTTTTAGGGTAGGCTAGACACAGTAGTAGCATGGACCATTTAGTAGAGTATATAAGGTAGATAACTTTGTACTAGGAACTCTATTGAGTTCTCTTGTGATAACATAATCTAAAATTCTACTTTTAACTTTAACCCTAGGTCCTAAGTTGTAACATCAGGTTGATTCTGATATTCTTGCATATTTTTGAATAATGACTTCAAGAGAATTCTTGTCATAGATTGCTGATATATTGATACTTTATAAGTTCAAAGATAAATTCTTTCTCTTCTTGGCTATTCTTTACAATGGTACATCTTTTGTTTTGAATGAATTCTTCAGCAATAGAAATATCATTGATGAGAGGAGCATGATCTGATAGATATCACAAATCAGGGAGGATGGAGTAATTATCAATTTCAGTCAAGGAAAGAAGAGATTAATTTGATGTTATTAGAATAATATATAGGGACCTTTTGGATGGAACAAGAAAGATTAAGATCAAAAGAGTTTGCAATCTCAAGTAAAGAGTCAGTGTGAGTTGAATGGAAAGGATAAGATAAATCTCAATCACTATCTCTAATATTGAAATCACCAGCTATAATTAGCATATTTTGAATGTTAACTTCAATATTCTTGAGATACTTTAAAGCTGATTGACAATCATCAGAGTATAAGTTAATCATGAAAAATATATCACTATTGTTAAAGAAAGAAAAGCAGCAAATGTTCCTATGATTAAAAATGTACTTTCTTAAAGTAAAACATATATGAGAAAGATAAGTTTTGATATATAAAATTACACAAGGATGTTCATTGTCATTGTTTAAAGATCTGGAGAAGGTAATCCAGTTGGAATGATTGGGTACTCCAACTAAACTATTGCTGCTTTTGTTAAAGAAACTTGGTATAGTATGAATAAATGTCCAAGGAGGTTCTTGAATAAAAAATGATATCTTAAGATTTTTTAAAATTAAACTTAGATGCTACTCATGGCTAAGTGAATTGACTTGTTCCTGGAGTCTCAGAGTTCTTGATATTTCTTTGTGTGTCACTCCTTGTTGAAGTAATGTCTCCAAAATAGGTAAGAGTTGGAGTTAGCTTGATGGTTGTCTTTATAATTTAAGCACTTAAAGGAGTGAGAGCAGAGTTCACCCTATTTAGTTTCAAGATATAAAAGATTGGTCTTGAAATTGACTTTACAGCACCAGGCAAAATGGTAATAGTTTCAATCTTATGAAGTCCACTGCACTTAACACATTAAAAGCCCCAAGCTTGATAAAAGAAAGTTGTGTGTTCCTACTTCTAGTGATACAATTGATACCTCATAGATGCAACATAGACTAGGGTCAAGAGTAACAATGACATGATCAGCTGTGCTGCAACAGTCTCAGTCAGCACCTCATATAGTAGGTGTTACATCCTTGCTTTATCCTCATGTTATATGACTCTGTTTGCCCCATGTACTATGGACTCTATCCTCATAGTTGTACCATAAATATAGCATAGATACTATCCTGTATCCTTACACTTTACCACTTATACATTTTCCTTCTCTCTTTTCAAGTCTTTACCTAAGCACAACCTGAGCTCTGAGCTAAGGTCATAATATTTAGTAAAGCATTGTCAAGCTCATCTTACAAAAAGAGAGATACATAGTAGTTAGTCCACAGACAAATTAGGTGAAGTTATTACCAGATGATAAACAAAACACATGTGGTGTAGACTACAAAGAAGAGCCAAGACAAGTTCTAGAAGAATGGATGACATAGAGATACTGTCAAAACGACCAGGATCTTTACAGATCACAAACGAAACCTCAGACAAAACAACAGAACGATTAGTTAAAGCAATGTCTGTAGTACCAGTATCAGTGACAACAAACACCAACAAACAGGCTGTTATACCTAAGAACATAGTCTCAGATCCAGGATGGTTCAATGGGAACAGAACAAAATTTGAAGACTGGTGGAGGGGAATGCAATTATTCCTCAAGAGTAACAGAGTTATAGAGACTAACAATAGGATCACAGCAATCTCAGCCCATCTCAGAGGAGGTGTAGCAGGAATCTATGCTCAGAAAAAGCTAGATAAATTGAATGAAGAACTGGAAACTTAGGATTAGGACGATTTCATTAAAGAAATCAAGACAACATTCAGTGACAAGACGAAGGCAGCAGATACTGAATAGAAGATTGAAATCTTCAAGCAAGAGAAACAAAACACAGCAGACTTTATAATTGAGTTCAAAGTACTAGCTATGAAAGCAGACACAGATGAGCTCCATGCCATCTTTTTATTGAAGAAGAATATACAATCTGACATTATCAAAATGATATTGGGATACCCATTCATAGCAGTGCTAGAGACACTCAAGGAGTGGAAGGTGGCAATCACCTCAGTTGGATAAGGATATGAATCCACAGAAGGATGAAACAACTACAAGACAGGAACAGGAACAATGTATGGAGAGTGAGAACAGCCTATGGATATTGGAAAGAGCAATGACAACTTCAAAGACAGAAAGCCTAAGTGCTTCAATTGCAACAAGTACAAACATATGGTAAAAGAATACTGGAACAAGAAGAAAAAGAAAGAAACCAGAAAGTATTTCAAATGTGACAAAAAGGGACATATTGCAAAGAACTATAAAGAGAAGCAGTCAATGAAGAAATGAAAAATTCAAGAAAAATTGGATGATGAAGATGACAAAGAGGATAATAAGAAACAAGGTTTTGGAGAAGATCTCCTCTGTAAATTCTCAGAACAATATATTATTCCTAACTGATGGAGTAATGCTGAGAAAGAATTAAATATGTGAGCCAATGTGAAGACAAAGAATGGCAAGAACCTCAAAGTCAAGGCACTGGTAGATTCCAGATGCACTCATATAGGAATTGATGAATAACTAGTTAAGGAAAAAAGGATATAGACAAAGCCAATAAACTTCTCATTTTGTTACGAACTTAAGTCCTTAGTGCTGAACAAAAGAAGAAACCTTATATAGGGTTACACAAGAGAACTCAATAGAGAGCTCTGTACAAGACTGTCTACCTTATATACTACTACTAGATGGTCTGTGCGAGCTATTCCTAGCCTACCCTAAACGACCATGTATATTCCACATAGTATGACATCATCTCTTCTAGAATATTCTATGTCCTTCTATCCGTCATGTGACTTTTGCTCCTGTCCCCTGCTGTATGATAGCCTGATATTGTCACTCTAATCCTAATCCTAGTTCTAAGAATAGAATAAAGGAAAATAAATCAAAAAAAGAATAGAAATGAGGGGAGAAAATAAGAAAAGTTAAGTCCACTTCCTGCAATCTTGACACATTTGAAGTTTTCAATGCAGATGGGACAAAGAACGGAGAGGTGACCAGAGTGACACCTATTATAAGACAAAAGTGTGGACAGACTTTGGCTAGGGTTAGGGTTAGGACAGATATAAACAGTAGTATTATTATTAGTCTACAACAGAGAAATGGCACATGACCTGGAAGTCATGTGAGATGATGTTATAGGCCTATAGCAGTCTAGAAGAGTCTACAAGGCTAGAAGAGCCTAGATGATGACATCAGGGAGCATGTTTACCACATTGCTACCACATGTAGTACATATGGATGTTAGGACAGAATGCACAGTCTTGCATAGTCACTGCGGAGTAGACATAAGGTAGACATGAGGCCTTTAGGGCAGGAATAGAAGTAGAACATTGTTGTAGTATGGACCACATGTAATTTATATAAATAGAGTAGCAATGCAGCAAGGGCTCCTTGTTGAGTTCTCTTGTAATTCCCACTACTAGATAGCCAGTTAAGAGCTTTGCTAAAGTAAGCATACTACAGAGTCGTTATGACTAGTAGTTGCTATAACAGCACCTCTAGAAATCAAAATCAATAGACACAAGAAACAGCTGGAAGCTGTGGTAATGGACTTAAACAGAATGGACATGTTTCTAGAATATAACTGGCTAGTCAAGCATAACCTGGAAGTCAACTGGAAAAATAGAATGATACAATTTACAAGATGCCCAGGAAGTTGCAAGATGAAACATCAAGACATCGAGTTTAAAACCAGAAGGACACAGGTAACAGAAACCAAGGAACAGGACAACAATGAAATCAGAAAAGAACTAGACAAGATGAATCCAGAAGATCTACTGGAATATATTCAACCATTTACTCATCTATTTAACAAGAAGAAATTTGAGAAATTACTAGAACAATGGGAATGGGATCACAAGATAAACCTGACAAAAGAAGCATCCAAGGAATTAATGTGAAGGCCTATGCAATAACATTAAAAGAAGAAGAAGCTCTCAACCAGTGGCTAGACAAACAACTAAAAGCTGGGTTGATAGTGGAATCAAAATCAAGATATATGGCTCCATGTTTTTATATTCCAAAGAAGAATGGTTCACTATGGTTGGTTCAAGATTACAGGAAGCTCAATGAAGCCACCATCAAGGACAAAATGCCACTCCCATAAATAGGAGAAGTTATTGACAAACTGAAGGAAGCAAAGTACTTCAATAAACTTGATCTTATTTGGGAATACAACAATGTATGGATAAAAGAAGGCAATAAATGGAAAGCGGCTTTCTTGATGAACAAGGGTTTCTTCAAACCACAGGTTATGTACTTTGGACTGTGCAATTTGCTAGGAACATTTTAAAGGATGATGAATAGTATTTTTCAAGAATTACTCCATGAAGAAGTATTGGTGAACTATATGGACAACTTTGTTATACTGGCCAAGATGATGAAAGAACTTGAAGAATGAACAATTAGGTTTTTGAAAATTGCAGAGAAACACAACTTGTGTTTAAAAGATCAAAATGCGACTTCAATATGGAAGAAATTCCAATACTAGGAGTAATCACTGGAAAAGAACAAGTCAAGATGGAACAAGAAAAAATTAAGGCAGTCAAGGAATAGAAAATGCCAATGAAAGTCAAGGACATAGAAAGTTTCCTAAAATTTGCGAACTTCTACAGAAGATTTATTCAAAATTTCAGTCACATGGCAAAATCATTAAATGAGTTGAAAGAAAAGAAGGAATGGACATGGAATAGAGAATACCAGAAGGCTTTTGAAGAGCTAAAGGAGAAGATTACAAGTCAACTGGTACTATCTCTTCTAAAGAAAGAAGGAAAATTCAGAGTGGAAATGGATGTCTCAGGACACACCATTGGAGGAGTATTATCTCAAGAACAAGAAGGAAAATGAAAACCAATAGCCTTCCGATCCAGGATAATACAACCAGCAGAAAGAAATTACAAAATCTATGACAAAGAACTATTGGCAATTGTTGAAGCCTTAGCAAAGTGGAGACAATATTTACTGAATGTGATGGAACCATTTGAAATCTGGACAGATCATAAAAACCTCAAGTACTTCAGAGAACCCTACAAGTTAAATGGAAGACAAGCCAGATGATACTTAAAGCTACAAGACTATGATTTCATTCTACAACATATATCTGGGAAAACAAACACCAAGGTGGATATTCTATCAAGGAAGGATTAAGTAGACATGCAAGATAACAACAAGGATGTTCAAATGCTTAAGGAAGAATTATAGACAAGAGCAACAGCAGAGATAATAATATTGAAGAGAAACAAGATGATGGAAAATTCAGATCTATTGGAAGAAATACAAAGAAATAATACAAAGGAACATGAAGTGGAACAGGAGTTAAAAAAAAGAGATGGTTTAGCCTAGGAGCAAGATGGAATAACCTACTTGGACAGATAGATATACATCCCAAACAACAGGAAGATTAAAGAATGAATCTTATAAGAGAATCATGATCCTGCAGATGTGGGTCACCTGGGACAACAAAGAATGATGGAATTGGTCAAAAGGAACTACTGGTGGCTGGAACTCAAAGAAGATGTCAAAAAATATGTTCAAGGATGCTTCAAGTATTAACAGAATAAAGTCCAACATTAGAAGAAATCTGGAGAATTATACCCACTTGATATACTACAGGGACTATGACAAGAGATCAGTATTGATGTTATTGGACCACTGCCCAAGTCAAATGGAATGGATGCTATTGTGGTAATAGTGGACAGATTTACAAAAATGATCAGGCTAAAGGTAACAACAACCAATATATCCTTAGAAGACATAGCAAAGATTTACCAGGATGAAATATGGAAGCTTCATGGAATTTCAAGGAAAATACTTAGTGATAGGGGACCACAGTTTGTATCAAAATTTATGGAAGAATTCATAAAAGTACTAGGAACTATGAGACAACTGTCAATGGCATATCATCCTCAAACAGACAGACAAATGGAGAGAATTAATTAGGAAGTAGGAAAATTCCTATGATACTGCATTAATTACCAACAAAACAATGGACAGAATGGCTAACAGCTGCAGAATTCCAATATAATGACAAAAGACATATAGCAATGGATAGGACACCATTCAAACTTAACTTTGGAAGACACCCATAGAAAGGCAACCTTGTGGCACAAATGGAGTTTTCAAAATTAGAAGCTTTCCTTACAGGCCTACAAAGAAGTTAGAAAGAAGCTACAAAGTCTATAGAGGCAGTATAAGAAATAATGAAGAAGCAGTTTGATAAGAAATAAAGAAATCCTCAAGGATTGAAGATTGGAGACAACATGTGGTTGGAAAACAAGAATATCCATTTGAACAGACTCTCAAAGAAGCTGGATCAAAAGAGATATGGACCTTTTATAATCTCAAAGAACATTGGCTTAGGAGCGTTTCAACTAGAACTTCCAGAAGAATGGATGATACACAACATGTTTAACAAAGACCTGCTGACAAGATGTAATGAGCCACAGTTCAAAGGACAACATGTGGAACTAGCACCACCACCAACAATTATTAATGAGAAAGAAGAATATGAAGTCAAAGAAGTATGAAAGCACAGGAAACGAGGCAGAGAAACACAATACTTAGTGTATTAGAAGGGCTATGGAGATGAACATAATCAATAAATTGTAGAATCAGGGTTATCTCATGCAAAAGAGGTGATTGAAGACTATTGGTCAAGATGTTCGAGTCAAAACCTATAAAAAGAGGGGGTAAAATCCCATTTCGACAGTTCAAAACATCACTTGAACTTCAAAAACAAATGTCTTTCCAAATCATAAACAACTACATGACCACTCCTACTTTTCCAAACCCCTACATCACTAGGAAATTAAACAACATAGACAAAGCCAAAGTATTCAAGAACAAACAGGATGATTGAACAAGACTATACCATAAAACGTTGAAAGAACTAGAAGTGATAATAGATGTGCAAAAGCAAATACAAGACATAATGAAGATAGCTGCAGAGACCAATACGACAATCACAGAAATGGAAGAAACAATTTTGAAAGCTAGTATTAATAACAGGACAACAAACACTATGAACATCCTGGGGATATCAGAAAATCTATGGTATCTCATCTAGAGCAATATGGAAGATAGGGTGTATCAAATTCAGAGGATGTTAGCTGATGAATTGGATGTATATAGTAGATGAGAAAATTGATATGTAGATGACAATATTAGAGAAATGCAAGATCTATACAAAGATGGAGAACAGAAGAAGAAAGCAAATAAAGGAAAAGTGGAAGATAAAGAAGTTATTTTAATCAAGCCATACAAGATATCTAGATCCACATCATCAATACCAACATTGAGTTTCATAGATGATGAAGTGAATAATATTATGAAGTATATGAAGTTCATATGATCCCTTACACAAATGAGAATATTCCAACCACCCCCACATTGCCAATCACTCAAATCTAGAGGCAAAAAAGATCCAGAATTCTGGAAAGAAGTGGCAACAGCACTGGTCGAGAACAAGCATAACACAGAAACATCAAGAAATGATTATAGAATAACCATGTTTCAAGGAGGACCACCACATAAACCATATTTTATAGCTATTGACAATTGAGGTCAAGTAATAATTGGACTTGACAAGAAAATGGTAGCAACATATGTGGTAGGAGAACTCAAGGTGTTAGTATGATTTATGGAGACATGAATGCTGAAAAGAGGGTATTATTATGGTTGATACCTCATAGATGCAACATGGACTAGGGTCAAGAGTAACAATGACATGATTGGCTGTACAGCAATAGTCTCAGTTAGCATCTCATGTAGTAGATGCTACATCCTTACTTTATCCTCATGTTATATGACTCTGTTTGCCTCATGTACTATAAACTCTATCCTCATGGTTGTACCATAAATATAGCATAGATACTATCCTGTATCCTTACACTTTACCACTTATACATTTTCCTTCTCTCTTTTCAAGTCTTTACCTAAGCACAATCTGAGCTCTGAGCTAAGGTCATAACATCTACCTTATGGTGTACACATGGTAAACTCATGGACGACATATGGACTTTAGGGCAAGGTTCAATTAGTGTTAGCATGGACTATCTTTAAATTATATAAATAGGGTAGCAATGTAGCAGAGACTCCTTGTCGAGTTCTCTTATGATCTTCACATCAATAGCCTACTAAGAGCTTTACTAGTTTGTGTAATTATTGGACTTTGTGTCTAGTAGTTGCCACAACAATATAGCATATTATACATATAGTCATTTAGGGTAGGCTAATAATAGGGTAGTATGGACCACTAGTCTAGGGTATATAAGGTAAATGATCCTATATAGAGTTCTCTATTGAGTTCTCTTGTGTTAGCCAATACAAGGTTTCCTTTCTTTGATCCACTCTAAGGTCTTTGAATCATAATAGTCTGGATCTGGTCACTGACATCCATGACTGCCTATGCTGAGCAGCTAGCTCTTCTTTATATCTAGAATTTAGCTTCTATACTAAGAATGACTAGTAGTCATATTGACCACTGGTCAAGAATGAAAAGAGAGTATGTTACAAACTCCATTCAACTTGTATCTCTATAACCAGTAGACTGATTTTCACAAACCAAGTTATGCTGGAAAGCCCCAAATGAAGGCTATTTGCACATATATGGGATGTACAAAAGTGACAACAAACAACTGAGATATCAGGTCATCAGTAACTGTAAAATCTTTGTTTGCTAATATCTCATGAATGACTAGATAGATTCACACAATCAAACTTGCATTGGAAAGTGCTCATCAAACTGTTTCCAGTGATATATGATATGTTACATAGCAATAGGTATTCATAGAGATACAAGCATATCAATATAGTAATATAATTAGTTACCTTTTAAAATTAGCCTGATAGCAAACAGCTTGTGTACAGACTATCACTATTTTGTATATATACCTCTGTGTCTAAAGATTAGACCTCAGACTTAACAACATCAATTTACATCATTTATTATTCATCATTTATCATCTATATTGATTTTAATCATCATTGTCATCATTATTGAACTTCTGAATCACTCCTAACCTCTGAGAGTGCACCCAAGGTTCAGATATCACAAATCAGTGAGTATTTTATTTTGTGATAGAGTAAAAGAGAGAAGGCCCAGTATTAGGCAGTTTTAAGAAATAGCTAAAGTTCTAATGTTATGACTTAAGACTTAGTAACTAGTTAAAAGAAGAACCTTGTATAGAATTTACATAAGAAAACTCAATAGAGTTCTAAGTACAAAGTGTCTACCTTATATACACTAGCTAGTTGGTCTATGTGAGACCTTATCTAACCTATCCCAAAAGCCATATATTATTCATAAGATCAACATGTAGTAAACATGTTATATAATATTATTATTTCAGAATCTTCTATATCCTTCTGTGTGACATGTGACCATATGACTGTGACTCATGACAGTTATATGTGATGTCACACTTTTTTTTTTTAAATCAACAATTTATTACATAGAGTGTGAGAGCAGACTATGATAGTTACATCATAACTGTTATGACTTGAGATCCTTAGAGTGGGATAATAAGACAACTCTTGTATTGAGTAACACAAGAGAACTCGATAGAGTTCCAAGTACAGAGTAGTCTACCTTATATACTAATACCCATGGTCCGTGCGAACTACTGTGCACCCTACCCTAAATGACCATGAGTAATACCTGAGGCCAACATGTGGTGTCCATGTTGTATGACATCACTTTGTTCTAGTTCCTTCTACTTCATTCTCCTAAGTCCCGTGATCAGTCTCGTGATTACGCCATCAAGTTGTGACTGATGTGACAGCGTGACTGATAACCCCTAACCCGAGTTGTTCTAAAAATAGAAAAAGAAAAGAAAAAGA
>Ga0157363_1005068_pt1 | contig 12252 bp, 7 predicted proteins | sample AttsexASBM1_FD_111477 | JGI IMG/M metagenome (GOLD analysis project Ga0157363, IMG submission 111477) | Fungus gardens microbial communities from leaf cutter ant in Ribeirão Preto, State of São Paulo, Brazil - Atta sexdens ASBM1 | ecosystem: Host-associated > Fungi > Mycelium > Unclassified ...
TACATGTGCACACCATGTGTACACCATGAGGAACCCTTGTCCCTTGACGTCACTCCTAACCCTATCTCCATCTCTAGACTCTTCCTGATCCTTCTAGACCCTAAGTCCTTCCAGACTGCTCTAGACTCTTCCACATGACTTCCAGGTCATGTGCTCTTCTTATCTCTCTATCCGTTGTAGACTAATAATATACCACTGTCCTATTCCTGTCCACTAACCCTAACTCTAAAGTCTGTCCACATCCTTGTGCTATAACACATATCTAATATAGATATAAACTACCAGTTACATTCAAAGTAAGCTTTGCTTATAGTGTTGAGTCTAAGTAAACAAGACCTTACTCTTAGCTTTATGTAGCTAAATAATTATAATCTTGAGGTAAACTAGCAGGAAAGAGAATTGATTATGATGTAATGTTTCATATACTATACTAGTTATCAATATATTCAAAAAATTAAGAAATACTGAGAACACACTCTCAATATATGTAGATTTGATCTATTTTCTACTTTGATAGATGACTGAAAATATCACAAAATGAACCTTGGGTGTACTCTCAGAGATTTAAGTCTAAGGTTTAATCTTTGAACATAAAAGTATATACAAATTGTAATAGTCTATGTGTAAGCTTTTTCTATTATATGATTAAAACTTGTATCTAATGGAACTGTCATTTGTCATAGCAGATGTCAAGCTAATTTTAGAAAATAACTAATTATATTACTATATTAATATATTAATATCTCTATGAATACTAATCTCTATATGATATATAATATATAATTAGAGATAGTTCAATAAGTGCTTTCTAATGCAAATTTGATTGTGGAAATATGTTTAGTTATTTTTGAGATAATACTTATATTTGCTAATAGTCTGATATTTCAGTAATCTGTTGTTACTTTTATATATCCCATATATGTGTGAATAGCTCTTATTTGGATCTTGTTAACCTAATATAAGATTTTCTTCTTACTATAATATTTTGAGATTGAAATCATAATACATCTGTTTTCTAAAGATCTACTACAAGCCTTATATACTAAGGTATGAACTATATCTAACAGTTCAAAGAAGTATAATGTTATGACTTGAACTTTGAGTTAAAGCAAAAGACACACTCTTGTATTGAGTAACATAAGAGAACTTGATAGAGTTCCTAAGTACAAATTGTCTACCTTATATATAAACTACTGTTGGTCTGTGCTATACTTCCTTAGCCCTACCTAATAACCATGTGTTCTCCTTAAGGTTGATATATGTCCTCTATACTGTGTGACATTATTATCTCTAGAACCTTCTATGTTGTTCCATCATGTCACATGAGTGTGTGACCTATGTGACAGTGACATGTGATGTCACATTTTGTCTTCTTTTCCTATGTCTAAATAAAGAAAAAGACCTCAAAATAAAATAAAGGAAAAAAGAAAAAGAAAATAGAATAAAACCAAGTCCATCATTCACAACTCTGACATATAAGTTTGACAGACAGTAGATTGAGTACTTAGATCTAGTTATTTTAGAAGATCAAGTTGAAATAATCTCTATAAAAGTAGCTAGAGTTTGAGATTAACCTACTCACAGAGTTGTATTAAATTGTAGATATTTCTTTACTTCACCAACTTCTACCAGTAGTTTATTCATGAGTTTTCAACTATTACATAATTTTTTTGACCTTACTAGTAGTAACGATACTTAGATATAGATTATAGATTAACAAGTAATGTTTGATGCTCTGAAGACAGTCATTACTTCTGCACTAGTTTTAACCTTCTCTAATACTACTATTCTCTTCTATATCAAAGCAGATAGTTCAGATTATACAACAGAAGCAATTCTCTCTTAAGATTCAAAGATAGATAGTAAGTATTATTTACTAGTATTCTTCAGCAAATCACTATCTCTTATTAAGTACAATTACAAGATTCACAATGAGGAAATGTTGGTAATTATCCAAGTTCTTAAGAAGTAGCAATATTTAGTATTTCTGAAAGATATACTAAATCCTACAGATGTTAAAGTTGAAGACAGTAGACTTTATTTATTTTCATTTCTTTTCCATTTATTTTTATTTTTTCAGATTTAGGGTTAGGAGTTGGCATGATGTCACAAACTGTTACATAGAAGAACATAGAAGGTTCTGGAGTAATAATGTTATTATATTAACAGTATGTAGTATATATATTCTTTAGAGTAAGCTAGGCTTAGTATAGCACAGACCATTAGTCAAGTCAAGTGTAGATACTTTGTATCTGAAATCCCATCAAGTTCTCTTATGTTAATTCAATATAAGATTTCTTTGTTAACTTAACTCTAAGTCTTTAATCATAATAGCAGAGATTGAAAAAGACTATAAGAACTTGAAGTATTTTATAATAGCTAAGAAATTTAACTACAAATAAGTACAGTAGTCATTATATCTGGTAAGGTTTGATTTTGTTCTATATGATTAGTCTACAACAGGAAAAGAGCATGTAACCTAGAAGTCATGTGAGATGATGTCATAGGCCTAGAGCGGTCTAGAAGGGTCTACAAGGCTAGAAGAGCCTGAATGATGATGTCAGGGAGTATGTACACTATATTGCTACCACATGTAGTACACATAGACGTTAGGGCAGGATGCACAGTCTTGCACAGTCACTGTGGAGTAGACATGAGGTAGACACATTGTTGTAGCATGGACCACCTGTAACTTATATAAATAGGGTAGCAATGCAGCAAGGGCTCCTTGTCAAGTTTTCTTGTAATCCCCACTATGTCAAGATCATCGATGGTAGACTTGGTTTTTATTTTCTCTTTTCACTTTATTTTATTTTTTGTTTTTTGTTTTCTTTTTCTTTTATTTTCTATTTTTAGAACAACTCGGGTTAGGGTCTATCAGTCACGCTGTCACATCAGTCACAAATTGATGGCGAAGTCACAAGACTGATCACAAGACTTGGAGAACGGAGTAAAAGATTCTGGAACAAAGTGACGTCATACAGCATGGATAACACATGCTGGCCTCATGTAATACTCATGGTTATTTAGGGTAGGGTGCACAGTAGTTAGCACGGACCATGAGTAAATAGTATATAAGGTAGACTACTTTGTATTAGGAACTCTATCGAGTTCTCTTGTGTTACTCAATACAAGAGTTGTTTTATTGCTTAACTCTTTGAGCTTTGATTCATAACACACTACTAGATAGCCTTCTGTGAGCTTTGCTGAAGTAAGCATACTACAAGTGCCGTTCCAGCGAGTGGTTGCTACAACACTATATTACTGTTTAAATAAGTCTATAGAAAAACTAAATACACTGTCTCAAAGATCAAACTATGGTGATGGCTTATAAAAACAAAAATATGATCTTAATTAAGCCAGAGCTTCTAACAGTATGTGCAATAGAAAGACTAGCATTTGAAGAAGAAGAATGTAGCCTTCTAATAGATATTTACTAGAGTAACAAAACAGATCAGAAAGAAGAACTAGTGACTTGTATAGCTAAGAAACTTTATTAATTGTTTTCCAAGTTGATATAGTCTTCTAAGTAGTCTAAGGTAAATAGATTGCTTTTCTTTCAGAGAAAGGTCTATATTTTTAATGTCTTGGACTTATAATAATAAATTGTTCAAAATTGATTATAGAATAAGTAAACAAAGTTTATCTAACTTGAAACTATATTATAATTAAGTAAATACATAATTATTATCACCAAAACCAGTAATTTTTACCTTTTTACTTTTTATATTTATAATTATTGGAAGATTGTCAGTTTTTCATTCTAATTAAGAGTTAAATTCAAACTCAAGGGCTGTTTTAGAATTCAAAAACTTTCTATTTTATCAGAAGGAGTGGGTTTGAATTTATTTCTACAAGCTATTTGAATTTATCCAAAACTTTTTTACTATTATTAGTTTTAACTTACTAACTAACTTACTAACTAAATTAAGAACTTCTCTTTATCATGATACAAAGGTTGTCAAGCATATTGGATATTAGAAAACTTTAGAACTGGTATTACAAAGCTACTAGTAGCCTTAAATATTTAGGTATATTGGCTAATACATTAGCACTTGTGACTTATGCTTGAAAACCAAGTCTTTTTTTTACTTTTTTTTAAAGAATTATATCTACTTTCCATGACCAATACAAGGTGAAAGATCATCAGTATCAACTTTATTATAAAAATTTCTGAGTTTACAGTGTTCAATGTAGTAATGATAGTAGTAGACTCTGTTTTAAAGAAAGCTTACTTCATTCCAACTTATATCATAGTTACTATGAAAGGCATTGCAAGGCTTTTTGTACTATATCTGAAACTCCACAGTTTTACTATAATAAATAGACAAATAGAGTATATAAATCAGAAGCTAATATAATATCTCTAGATATTTGTCAAAAAATAACAGAATAACTAGCAAGGTCTTTTTTTATTGGTGAAGTTTCAGTATAATAACTATATTTAAAATTGAAGAGTATCTTGAAGCTTACTAATTGTATAAAGTTTATATTAGAACAGATGAGGTTTTTTATTTAAATTTTTTTAAAAAACCAAGGCTAAGTATTATAATGTATACTTTTACTCTGGTATTCTGTTCTGGTGATAAAATATTTCTAGATTCTTCAGATATCTACACAACATGTTGTTATAACTTAAAACTTAGCTATAAAAAGAAACTTTATATAAGATTTATATAAGAAAACTCAATAAAGTTCCTAAGTATAAAGTATCTACCTTATATATGCTAGACTGATAGTCTATGCTACACTAAACCTAGCCTACCCTAAAAAGCATATGTTATCTATAAGGTTAATATATAGTAAATATATTATTATTCCAAGAAAGCTTTTTATGTTCTTTTGTGTGACATATAACTGTGTGACTGTGACTGTGACATGTGTGATTGATATATGACAGTTTATAGCAGTCATATTATACCCTAACACTAAGTTCAAAACAAGAAAATAAATAAAAATAAAAATAAAAATAAGAAGAAAAAATAAGCTAAGTTTACTATCTTTAATTCTGATACATGTTTCTTAACCAAGCTATTTCATTACTACCTTAGACCTTATATGATAAAGAGATAAGTAGGATATATATTATACTATTTCAAACTTTTCTTTACTTTGTAAAGATTATATTTAATATTTTTGATAATCAAGCTTACTACTACTCTTAATAATATAATTTCTAGAAGATGCTCAAGCTCCTCTTCAAATCTTATCATTATTAATAAAGAGAAAAAGTAGAAGGTGAAGAAAATTTTAAATAGCTATTAGTATTGTAAGAGGTACTAGTACTTAATTAAGTGGAAGCTAAAGACAAACTTATGGAAGAATACTGTAAACATTTTTATACTTGATCAGATAGTCAAATTTTACTATCCCAATCTTACAATATCTTAGTTCATTTATTTAGTAGACTTCTAGAATATTAATTTTTGACCAGTGTCTCTTACTTTGAGTTGTAGTAATCTAAAAGGAAAGTAGATATAAATAGATTCACCAACTTACCAAAAATTGAGTTATCAATACCACTAATGTCTATTGTCTATTATCAACCTATAGACCTCTTTTCTCTTAAGTCTTAAGTCTCAATCTTATTACAAAATTTAATAGATTACTAGTTATATTCTCATGATCATAATAACCTACTTTTTCCTGCCATTGTTCAATGAACTTTACAAGTATTTAGAGTAGTTACTGTCTTCAGGAAACTTTATTCTTTTTTCTTGGAATTCTCTAAAGATGAGTCATATACTTTATAGTTAGAATAATATAGCTTAGAATTCACTAGAGATCATAAACTTGATATAAGTTTACAGATTTTGTCTAGTTTATTAGAACAACTAACAGGGTCTATGAAGTTTTATAAACTTTTACAACCTCTAAGAAAACTTAAGTATTGATTAACATAATACTGGTAAAATATATCACTTATTTCCAAAAAAATCTAAGAGAATAGAGTAAGGTTTCTAAAGATAATAAACATTCTATATAGTTAAGAGCTATATTTAAATCAAGAAAGAAACTTTATATTAGAGTTAACATAAGAAAACTTGATAGAGTTTGAGTACAAATTATTTATTTATATATGCTAAGCTAATGTATTAGGAACAGACATGTCAAGATCGTCAATGGTAGACTTTGTTTTTATTTTCCCTTTTCACTCTATTTTCTTTTTCTTTTTCTTTTCTTTTCTATTTTTAGAACAAACTCAGGTTAGGGTTTATCAGTCATGCTGTCACATCAGTCACAAGTTGATGGCATAATCACAAGACTGATCACAAGACTTAGAAGAATGGAGTAGAAGGTTCTGGAACAAAGTAACATTATACAGCATGGACAACATATGCTGGCCTCATGTTATACTCATGGTTATTTAGGGTAGGGTGTACAGTAGTTAGCACGAACCATGGGTACTAGTATATAAGGTAGACTACTCTGTACTAAGAACTCTATCAAGTTCTCTTGTGTCACTCCAATACAAGAGTTGTTTCTTGACTTAACACTTTGAGTCTTAAATCATAACAAGACAAGCCACTGAACCAGTTATGCTAAAAGTGTGCAATGTCAAGCTTAGCTTTGATATCTAGCTGGTACTATATATATACTTCATACTGTACTCCTGACATAATGGTCTATGCAATACTAAACCTAGCCTACCTTAAAGAGTATGCATTATCTATAAAGTTAACATATGGTGAATATATTATATAATATCATTATTCTAGAACCTTTTATATTTTTTTGTGTAATATGTAATTGTATGAAGTATATATAACAGTTTGTGACATCATATATAATGTCACACTATTATCTAATCCTATATCCAAAATAGAAAAATAAATCAAAATAAGAAAATAAAAAAATAAAAAAATCTACTATCTTTAACTTTGACAAGTAAGAGATTTAGCTTAGAAAATAGCAGTAGGATGCAGTAAGGTTAAAGAAACAAGTATTATAAGCTTTAACAATAGTATTTAGCCTTAATTTAAGAAAGAAGATACTATAAGCTTTGTTAGTAGTATTTAGCTTGAAGTTTTGAATTCTGTAGGCTTCAGTAGCAATTTTGAAGATAAAAAAGCAGATTCTCTTATATCTACCCTCTCTCTAAGATTGCTGCAACCTAAAACAATAAGAATTGTTCAGAACTTGATAGTTAAAAACATAGTGGCTTGAATAAACTATAAAACTCTAGAGTTTAGTTAGTAGAGATCTGCTACTCTGCCTGGAGTAAATATCTCAGAGGTGTATTTCCAAGAATTTTTTATTAGACAAAAGTCCTTCTATTTGACAAAATACTAAAACTTCCTATAGTATTAATAGTTATCTAAGATTTTCTTTTGCTATGCTATATAATATTACTCTTTCCAGAATCTTCTATATTCTTCTCTTTTGTTATATGATTGTATAACTTGTAACTATGACATATGTGACAGTCACACATGATGTCACATCTTACTCTTTGCCTAAGTCCAAAATAAAGTCAAGTAAAGTAAAACTAAAAATAAAATAAAATGAAAAATAAAATAAATAAAACCAAGTTCATTGTTCACAACTCTGACATATTACTTTTCTTAACATATCACTATTTAAGCTGTAACAAGATATATTATCCATTACTTTATTACTGAGTATTACAAACTTATTATAATTAGGATCTAGTTAAGAACTATTAGATTCTCCTCATCTTTTAAATAGTTCATATTACAATTGTTCTCATATTCTTTCTTTCTTTTTTATCCTGTTAACCTCTAATTTCTATAATATCCTATAATATGTCCAAACTTTTTGTAATTGTAACAAATTCTCCCTCTGATTACTTTTATAGCATATAGATTATACCTTGGTATAAACTCTACTTGCTAATATTGCAGGTTTACTATTACTACATTTGTTCTCTCTACTTTCTTTATTAAAATAGGTCTTATTGATATCTGCTAAGACCTTTATTTCTTTGGCCAGACTTGAAGCTGTGATTATTATGCTCTTTTAATATTTGCTAGTATATTTAACCTTAATACTTAAAGCTTTCTTCTTCTTCTTAATCTCTTTTCTTCTCACCTACTCTCTCTCTAATATCTATTCAAATTTATTACTTGTTCATACCATTCTTTGATATTCCTAAGAGACTATTTTGCCTTTATATTAGAGTTATGAATGTTAAACTTTGTTTTATTTTTTATTTTTTATTTTTCTTTTCATTTTATTCTTGTTTCTCTTTTATTTAGGGTTACAGTTTAGGATAATGCCACAGTTATGGTCACAATAGAACATTGTCATATGCAATTCCACCTGCCCGGAAATTACATCCCCACAGTAATATTAATTCCAAATTATACAAGCCTGCCTTCCATAGTGGCCACCTTTCTCGCAACATGTCTTATGGTGGTGCTGCAACCATCTGGGTATTCCGTCTTCCACAGTGGAGATACTCCTATTCAACTCAGTCTTCCATGACAGAGTTATCTCTGTCAGTGTCTCAACACTGAAACCCCAAGTATCTCTTATACTATCTGTTTTGTATATAAAACTAGTAGTTACACCGTAATTTGCTAGTCTGATAATCGACGAAGATAATCTCTTATTGAACTCAATCTCCGGTGTTCAACAGCGACATACCAATCAGTACTCACTCCTATCTCAGACTTCTTCCCATCATCTGAAGTTGTGACCACACAGCAGATAGATGGTGCAGCATATAAGCTGAAGCCAAGGTTGCTCCACAAGTCTGCTCATCTCTGTATCCATCCTGTGGACTTTCACCCCAGTGTGAAATGTGCCTGACAAACATAATAGAAGCATCTGAAACAATAATATTATACAATGTGCTTAATGTATGTTAATCTTATAGTTTACACATGGTCTTTAGAGTAGACTAGACATAGTAGTAGCATGGACTACTTGTGGTAATATATAAGGTAGATACATTATACTAGAAACTTGATTTCTTTTCTGAAACTGCCCAACTCAGAGCTCTTTCTCAATTATTCTTTCATTATCCTTGACCAAAGGGCTACACCACCTTTTAGTCAAGAAGATATAGCTAGACTCTAAGCTTAAGAAGTATACTAGTTAGATAGGGGAAGTCCAGTTGTTTATTTTACATCAAAGCCTACTAGTGCTTAATAGGCACAATAATCTTGCGTAAATGTACTATTTACAAATTTCCATCATCAGCTCTGTACTATAAATCCACTTGTGATTTGTCTATACAAGAGAATGACAAGTATTTTTAAAACCTTGTCTAGAGTAGAACAGTCTTCTTGGGCCAAAATTATTTACAGTTTTCTTAAGACAGTAGTCAGTAAATGGTGTAAGATAGGACAAGAAGAATGTCAGACTTATGAAGTTTGGACCTAAGTTTCTTTTAATTTTCATTTTATTTTTCTTCTTTTTCTTTTAGTTTCTATTCTGGGAACTAGGGTTATAGTTTAGCATGACATAACAATCACACTATCATATGTCACATAACACAAGTCATATAGTAGTAATGGAAGGATATAGAAAGTTCTGGAAAGATGATGTCATACAGCATGTTTAACACATGGTTATTTAGGGTAGGCTAAAGTAGTAGTAGCACAGACAATGGGGTTTTAATATATAAGGTAGACAATCCTGTACAGAGTTCTCTATTGAGTTCTCTTATGTTAAACTAATATAAGTTTCCTTCCCTTAACCAACTCTAAGGTCTTGAAATTGTAACAAAGAAGGCCTACTAGTACTTACAAGTATTCAATAGGAGCTCAGGGAAAGTTTCAGGGTTTGTAATAGCATGGAAGTTATATATAAGAATGAGAATATGGGAAGATGCTATAAAGGAACAAATTCAGTGGATACTGTCATATGTATAAGGAGGATCAATGGATGTTTGGAAGGAAAGTATTCGGAAGATCTAAAAGCAGGGTTATTGGAATATGAGACAGCAGGAGAATTTTTAGCAGAAATGAAAAAGGAATTCAGAGGAGAAGATGAAGAAACAGTTAAAAATAGCTGAGTTGAAGAGGCTAGAGCAAGAAGTGGAAATAATGAAGGAGTTTGTTCAAGAGTTCAGAAGAGTAGTAAGAGAAAGCAGATATAAGTGAAGGCCTTTAGTGGAAGAGTTCAAGAAAGACATGAATGAGATAATACACTGAAGACTCATAAAGTCAGAATAGTAATTTAGCTCTATTGAACAATAGTATGACAGAGCAATAGTATTGGATAGGAATTGGAGAGAGAGTAGAAGAGAAGAGAAGAGATTAAAGAGGCAATGAGAGTAGGGGCAACTAAACAACCAGAGGGCACAATAGCAATAGATGCCACAGCCTCAAGTTTGGCTAAGAAGGAAAGAGGCTTCTCAATAGCAAACTCTGACAGAACCTGCTCCAATGGAGGAAGTTGAGAGAATAAATGTAATAATGGTATGTCTGGATCAGTAGGCTAGATTTGTACCTTGGTGATGTTATGGAATGCTTTGGACCTAACATTTTATTTTTCTTTTATTTGTCTTTTGATTTTATACTTCTTTTTCTTTTTCTTTTTCTTTTTCTTTTAGGACAATGAAGAAGGCACGTGACAAGGAAGTCACATGACAGGTCACATGATGTGACGTCATAAGCCTAGAACTTGATGGAAAAGTCTGGAAGATGATGTCAGGGCACGTGGAGTACACATGGGGGGCCTTGAATAGAACATAAGACAGAAATGAAAATGAAGCATGGACATAAGGGCAGGATTATTTATTAGTAGCACAGACCATGAACTCTTTGTATAAATAGGACTCTAATTAAGAAGAGGCTCCTTGTTGAGTTCTCTTGTGAAATCCCACATTATACTTCTGCTTTGAGGTTTACTCGTTAGTGAAATCATTTGTCCTTTGTGATAAGTGGTTGCCACAACAGATGAGACCCATATGTTATAGAGGTAGATAGAACAAACAGAAACTGTTATAATTGTGGGAGATTTGGACACTTAGTTAGGAATTGTAGGAACAGGGGAATAGGAGACAGAATTAAAGAAGGAAGAAGACTGGAATATGGAGGAAATAATGGACAAAAATAGATAATTGAAGAGGAAAATGGACAACTTAGCAAAAATTTAAATAAGAATAGAGATCTAATAGTTCCCAATTAGGTCTCAATAACTATGATAGATTTACAATGCTCACAAGAGCAATAGATAATACATCTTGCTACAACCTAGACAATAGGGACATATTAAGAGAAGTGATAGTGAATATTGGACTTGAAAGAATAGATACACAGGAAGAAATAATGGTAGAGGCATTGTTGGATAGTGGAGTGATATGATTACTAATAAGTTCAGAATTTATGAGGAAACAAGGGTTTAAGTTAAAGAAGATCAAGAGATTTATATATGTAAGAAACATAGATAGTTCTTTCAACAAGAAAGAATCCATCGAGCATATAGTAGAAGTAAATATTTACTACCAAGAGTATAGAGAAAGAATAGAGATAAATGTGATAGGAGGTCAGAAGTGGAGTGTTATACTGGGTATACCTTAGCTTGCTTACCACAACTAAGAGATCAATTGGAAGACAGAAGAAGTAAAGATAATGGGATGTCTAAAAGAGTGTAGAAAACAGTGGAGACCAAAGCAAGAGAAGTCAGAATGGTAAAAACAGAAAGAAGAAGGAGATATATGAAAAGAGAAAAAGATAGAGAAATAGAAATAAAATCAGAAGAAAAGAAAGGGAAGTGGTATGATAACCATAAAGAAAATAGTAAAAGAATAGGAGATATGGGATAAGAAAGAAGAAGTAGCAAAATTAGAAGCAAAGGCAAAAAAGCTAATACCAGAAAAATTTTATAAGTGAATAAAAGTTTTTGGCAAGAAAACTAGTAAAAGAATGCTTATAAGAAAAATCTGGAATCATGTAATTGAACTGAAGGAAAGATTTGTGCTGAGAAAAGAGAAAGTATATTCATTGTCAAGAGGAGAGAGAGAAGAAGTAAAAGAGTTTATAGCAAAACAGATGAGAAAGAGGTATTGTCAAGAACGAAAAGTGTAAACTTAGTTGTTTCTCATTTTCTTATTTTATTTTAGATTTATTTTCGTATTTTTCTATTTATAGAACTTAGGGTTAGGGTTAGTCATGTGACACAAGAAGAAAGGCATAGAATATGCTAGAAGAATGATGTCATACAACATACACAATGCATATTGGCCTTGAGGTATACACATGGCTGTTTAGGGTAGGCTAGGAGTACATAGCACAGACCATGTGCCTTTAGTATAAAAGGTAGACAATCCTGTAAAGA
>Ga0157363_1005069_pt1 | contig 12251 bp, 6 predicted proteins | sample AttsexASBM1_FD_111477 | JGI IMG/M metagenome (GOLD analysis project Ga0157363, IMG submission 111477) | Fungus gardens microbial communities from leaf cutter ant in Ribeirão Preto, State of São Paulo, Brazil - Atta sexdens ASBM1 | ecosystem: Host-associated > Fungi > Mycelium > Unclassified ...
CTTATGTGTGTGTGTTAAAAATGCATAGAGCTTTTAAAAATCAAAATAAGATTTATGCATAAATACATAATTTATAATATGTATATTATAAATATTGTTAAATAAAATTGTTAAATAAGTCTCATACCGGAGAAAAAAATAGGATTATATTTCCCAGAGACATTATCGACTCTACTACAAATCTATAATATATCTAGAAGATTGTCTGTTTTTCGTGCGAGAAATCCGTATTCGGTACATTTTTCACAAATAGATGAAATGACATCATGTGACATGATTGATGTTTCCAAAAGATCGATTTTAGTAAGGCCGTGTTCCGATATACACTACCAGTATTTTCTGAGCAGTCAAAGTAAAAAAGATACTTTTCAATGTGAATAATTCCTCGAGTAAAAATTTGTTATATATGATCATGTATAATTATATAAAAATTTTTACTCGGGTCAGTGAAAAGAATCGTACAACAAGAACTCAAATTAAAGATAAAGATTCACTCATTCAAAATCTATGAACTGCTTTCATATGCAATTTTTAATTTATGCTATAAAACATTACAAAAGTCATAAGAAATTTTGAGATTTGACAGATCTTCTTTTTGTCTTTATAGCTCCATAAAAATTAATCAAATTGTTAGCTAAACTGCCGACCTAAAAAGTAAAGACTTCAAACTTTGTATTTTGGATCATTATAATTTTTGATAAAGTTATATCTTCTTAAATATTGAAGTATGCTTTATTTTTGAAGGACAGAATAGATGATTCCTTAATTTTTTCACATAATATATATAATAATTTTTTATCAAATATGAATAACTTTGTAATTCTTTCTTTCTTAACACGTATTCCTAAAAAATAAAAAGAGAAATAAATAATAACAACAACAGTACTAATAATTAGTTTTAGAGAAAGGTAATTAAATAAAAAAAAAATATATATATATATTCACAGATAATAAGCAAATTAAATAGAAACATTCTTACACCTGAATTTGACTAATTAGTCTTTGGTTTAATTGATGCCATCACTTAATTTCAAAACCTTTTATTTCGTTACTAGCGAACGGACATATTCTGTTATATATTCTCGTTATTCTATTTGACTGCGCAGGTTAGCGCAGTATCTTGTGATGTGTACGGGAGTGATATGTACGGCATCGTTCCTCAGTGATTACGACAATGTTACGAGCGGACGAGAGGCTTTGTTCTCTCTTGCGTAATAGAACAGGTGCTTTTGGCTTTGGTTCATGGCAACAAGTAGCGTTAGGTAATTCCATTCTCTCTTATTAACGATTGCGTGCGGATCTCGGTCAGAGTTTCGTCTGAAACTCATCTATGTTTAGAAAGACAGTAAAAGTCTTGATGCTCTCGACGGTGCGGAAAATGCCTTTGAGTATCTCTTACATTACCTTCTAGTCCACACCATTTCCATTCGCATATTGTGATTCATGTACAGAACATTCATGATCCATATAGAAACTTTTAATTATATAGCGCATGAATCGAGATTATTATTCGTCAAGATCTGTAATAGGTTTTAAAAATATATATAAAATTTACCGAGAAAAATTAAATTAAAATAATAAAATAATCTATTCTTATTATTTATAATATATTATATAATGTATTTTATATTATTTTTTGTACATTTGTTGTTTTGAGTTTAAGCGATATTGAATTGACGAATTAGATTTCTGGAGGAATATAACAAGGTAGCGAACGTAGATTTGCTGACAGTGCTGTGAGCAAATAATTAGGTACGAGCGGCTAATTACTAACGAGCGATACGCGCTCATTACAATCGTATAACGCGTTACAATTTTGTGTGATTAATACGGTTCTTGCACAGCTGCATGGGAAACACAAGATTATATTCGAGAGCAGTGGAATTGATTGGAGAAACAAAATGATTGCTGTGATGATGTGTAATTCCATACAATTTTGCTGACTATCATTAACGATATTGCGTATGCGACAGGCCAACGCAAACTGATGGAATCTCGTTAAAATTGCATTAAATGAGTGAATGTAGTCCGATGGAGTACAAATATGTACGTAATTATTTCGGTTTATACAAGGTAATATTCAAAATACAATTAGTTTTACACGTTTGTTCCATTATAGTGCGTTTTGTTATGATAAGAAACGCAGGTTTAAAAAAATTAAAATAATCGCAACAAATGTAAGATTTAATATACAAAATGGATTTCAATATCTCAAATATTTTCTAAAATCATAAGTCAGTGACCGTAAAGAGTAGCGAGGATGGTCAAAGGATTAATATCGGCTTTAATTTTGGCTTTGCCAACATAGGATATCCAGTTCTGCAAACATATAGCTGCATTAAGATCCAATGTACATACAGTCTCCCGATAGCTTCGCACCGCGTCGCCGCTGCGTCGAGGAAGACTGGCGGTAGGGTGTTCGGGGGTGGTTCTGCCGCATAAAGGGTCGTGGATATTCGACGCTCCGACAGTAAGCGCCGCGATGTCCGTCGGAGACACAACATACAATATTCGCATGCGAAATTTCGTGTCACGTGGCTACGAAACAAGACGTTTCTTAACATTCATACATAAAGATTGAGGAACAATCAAGGATTTTGTCTTATATATTTTTTAAATGAAAAGCTGAAACGTGGCTAAGGCAAACGCGATGTTATAGTTGGATAATATGGATTTTGTAAAAAAACTTGTTTAATTTATTTATGCTGTGCTGATTAAATATCTATCTAAAAATTGAATTTAAAAAATGTGAATTTAAATAAATTTATTTTAGTGATAATTATGTGCAAAATATTTGCAAATAAATCAAGTAAAAAACGCTTGAAAATCATATGGTTGATTGATATGAATTGTATCTCTATGACAAATACAATTGTATCTATGACAAATACAATTGTCGGAGACAATTGCTGATAATAGATTGCTATAAATGCTAGAAAAAGGTATGCTTTAGTAGCAAGTTTTATAAAATAACTGGACCCTATACAATTTATCTAAGCATTATGATCTTTTTTGAATTCAAAACGATGATTCAAAACGAAAAAACATTGCTGAGTATTAAAAAAAGATATGAGATTTCATAATATTTGTGAATACAGTGAAATATTATTTAATATGATCTGAACATATGATTTCTTTTTTCTTTTTTTTAAATTAAAAAAATAGAAAATAATTGATTGAAGTGATTCAATTACTTTTATACGATATATTATAAGTTTAATTGACGTGTAATAATTAAAAAAAAATTATTTTCTATTCTAAACAATTGACTTATTTATTTATCTATTTATCTCCACGATGTTTAGCAGATATTTAGCAGATAAAGAAAAAGAAGATAGAAATTTAGACTTAGAGAATTAGTTTAAAATAAAAGTATCAAAAAACGTTACAATCAATGTGTGCACTCAGTATGCCTAAGGGTTGACCATATTGAATGAATCTTACAAAGAGATTCCGCTATTCGGTTATAAAATAAATATTAAAAACAATAAAAATATAAACTAAAATAAAAATATACAGCATTATAAAATATAAGTACATAGCTATAATAAAATAAACAACGAAAATTAATAACAATTTTTTCATAATTAGAAAAAGCAGTTACTTACCAATCAAATAGTACATCATGACTGCAATGTTTTGCATTTTACTGACAATAATAGAATGAACAATAAAAGACTGAACAGTAAACTGATATATACAATCGAATCAGACAACCTACTAGTGCTATCTGTTGAATTCACCATGTAATTATCCATAAACAGTGAGTAAGGCATATTGGATACTAATAGGGTCCAGTTATCTTATAAAACTTTTTTTAAATAATTTATCTATCCAAAAATGATAATTATCTATCCAAAAAATGCAATTATGAAATTGTACAAAATATGTGTGTCATTAGAGAATTTTCCAATTTATCATTTATTTATTTATAAAAGTATTGTTATATTATTTTTGTATTTATTTTAAAGTTTAGTTGATATATTTAGTTTAATATATTCGTAATAAGATTTAATATGAGAATATTTTAAATAAAATTATTAAAACAATATTTTGTCCAAAAATAATTATTTTTCATTACTAATAATTTTGAAACAATTTGCTACAAACAGATTTTTGTTTAACCTAGATTACAATAAAATTATATTTATTTTTTTATACTAATAAAAAATTTAAGTTATATAATATTTAAATAATTAATATGTAATATTCATAAAATAATTTAAATATAATTTTTTTATGCAAACTTTTCATAAACTGCTTATTGTTTTTTCTGTCTTTAATTTAGTTGTGTGAAATAGGTGAAAAAATAGTTAATGTGTCGTTATTGAAAAGATTTTCGAAACAATTTTACTTTTTATTACAATGTTTATTACAATGTTTATTTCTTCTCAAAAACTTTATTAAAGATTCTGTATAATGCAATCGCGGCAAAATCTGTTGACATAATAAGAATCAGATTGAATAAACATTGAAATTGTTAAGTTAGTTTCGTTCTACACTCAATTCACGATAAAAAATCGTGATCATATTCAATAAATTTTCATTGTATAAAAAATGATTTTAGAATATATGATAATTTTTTTAATATAATTTTTTAATTTCGGAATCATTACAAATGCGTTATCTATATTGTGAAAAATGACTTTGATATATAAAGACAGTCAAAATTTAAGGTATATTTCCAAACTTATATATCACGATAATATTAGCTTAATTGACGAAAGTGAAAAGAATTTTAATAAACACAGGCATACTAGTTACATAAACTTATGTTGATATTTGGAATTGTCGAAATATCAGTAATTCTATGACATATATATAACCGTACTAAAAACTTAGTTTATAAAAAACTAAATATTCCGATTGATGATTAGTATCTATGTTGATTATAATAGATTTTACGAATTCTGTTCTAAAGTTATCTCTTGACCTTTGAAATACCCTCTACACTAATATAAAAAATTTATACTATAAGAAACTGATATGAACCAATAGAGGTTATATAAATAACTCGATGTCGAGCAAAACTGCGATAAGCTTCTGACATGACATGGAACATGGATGATATTATTTCCAGGTCATAAACTGAGCTTTAGACAAATGGCATGAAAATATAGTTCAGGGTTGAAAATATACTTCCGTTGCTACGAAGACTGAGCCGAATGAAAACGAGTCGTGCACTTATTGTACTTAGCCCACTCTTTTGTGACGTAATTGTCTCGAATAACGTCTCGTTGCAGAAATTATATAATGAAATTGTCTTACCTATAGCAGAAAGTATATCATTTATCGTACATTCTTCTTCGTTTTCATACACATTCGATGCGTTTCTCGAAAGAAAGCGCGGAATTGCTTTTCAGAAATATTGCGAGAGAAATTTAAATTGCAAAAATTAAAAACTCATTTTATCATAATATTATTATATATTCGAATAAGTTTTATCTTTTATTGTTTAAAAAAATTTGATAAAATCTACAATTACAGATAGTTAAATATATATCATTTAAAAATTTGTTTTTATTATAAACAAAATTGTAATATAATTTTATTGAAAGATGGAATAACATTCAATTTACATCTTATTATGAATTGCACAACTGTAGGTAATGCAAAAGATAAAATTAAGGTCTTGTTTGAATTTCTCTTTTAGATTAAGCCAAAAAATTAATTAACATTAATACATTTATTATTAAAATTAATTAACATTATTACATAATGTAAACAATAATTAATAAAAAAATATACCTAGTTTTTGTTTTTGCTAAAAATATATATTAAATAACAATCACACAGTTAATCGTTAACAGTTTTCATATAACTCAGGAGTACGCTGAGTTTTAAGAAATCGAAGTTAACGTCGAGCGAGGCTAAGTTATCTAATGTACGAGAACGAGCTTCCATACATCAGCGAGAGTAACACCGGTACACTCGGCACGTAAACATCGGAAAATAGACGAATCTATCTCGTCGCGGCTCGTAAATCCTCAGTTGGCGGTAAACACGCGCTCTATAAATTGGGCATAAATATAATTTAAAGTTAGTCGATCGTCATGTAATTTGAAATTGCCGGCGTGAGAAAAGGGAACATAAGCTTAAAACGCCCGAGAAAGTGAAAAGCTCACTTATGTAGGTAACATAATCCGCGATATTCTACATGTGATGATGATGGGACAACGTAATCCCGTGATGCGGCGGCGATCGACTTAAAGGGGAACTTAATTCCGCGACATACGGTCTCTGTAAATCGGAAACTTTTTGCCGGTCCTTCTCTTTCTTGTCTCCTTTCTTCGTGTGAAAGGAACTCGTCTCTCCTTCCTTCGATTCGCCCTGCATTATTCATGGAGCTGGGCAATTTCCCCGTGCCCGGTCATGCGAAGGAGAATTAAAAGCGGTCCGGGTTTCATCAACTCGCCGATTGGTTTGAATCGACGTGCAAATTAATGGCTGTGTTATTCAATTGCACAAAAAGACGAGAGAGGATGATGGAGTGTTTGCGCTTACAACAGCGTGAATAGCATTATACAGAGTTTTAATATACAGAAATCCGAATTATGAAATAATAATTTATTTCATAATATGCACTACAAGAATTATATTATAATGTTTATATGGCTTTTGCAGGTTTAAACATTTATTGGAGTTTTTATTAATCTTGTTCATTTATTCGAGATTTAAATTTTGATGAGAAAATTTTGCTCATTAATTTACATAATATTTTTAGAGAATTAATATCGTAATTAATTTTATTTGAATTTTCCTCTACGTAGTTTTATTGAATTACTACATAACACATTTCGTTCTTTGTTTCTAGATGTTGTGCATTGACGTATTATTTGTACGTTATTCTAGATAATCCTTTGGGGTACAGTGTTTCTCATAAAGAATACGTTAGAAAACGAAGCTACGCAAATAAGTGCGAAAGTGTATAAAAGTGATATTTTTATACTATAAAACTAACGCTTTCATTTAACAATGATAAACATTTAACAATGATATCAAAGACAATGGCATTATTGAAATAATTAAAATCGCCAAAAACGACAGCAGAAAAATTCTCATAATGATCAAAAAAAAAGCTTGTCAGAACAAAGATCGCATCACCAGTCTCTATACAATGCTAATTTATTGGAAGAAATCGATTCTTCTTCGAGGCGGAGCATGGCGTAAATTGAGAGAAGACTGTTCAAATTTCGGAAGATATAATATATTTTCCTCGATTTGAAAATGGTACAAATCATGATATAGCATTGGGCGAAAAAGATAGGACTCGCATGTCGATTTACGCGCCCATTATTTGATTCTGGGACTTTTCGACAGTTTCGGTCGATGTTCGGAACTTGTTGCAGCGCTTGAATTGACTTAAGAATGAAAAACCTCGCGATATTATGGGACACTTCGGGAACTGTTTAGACGGCTTATCCAAGCGAACGTCGAAGAAGTCTTGCGAGAAGGCGTCGCGGCGCCTGAGATCCCTGATAGCCAAGGCCAGAAGATGGGGTTTGACAACCGAAGAAGTTGCCGAATTGCCTGCAATAAAGAAGCTGGTCCCAACTCGCGTCACCTCAAACTCAACCCCATGGACAACTTTGGCTATGATTGCTCTAGTTTTGGGCGGCGGTATAATTCTAGCATACATCTGCACACCTTGTATCACGAGAAACAAAACGCGAGGCTGATGTGGAGGAAAACTTTATGGTATAAAGGATTCATTAGAAAATTATCGTTGAAGACAGGTAATTGATTATTCAAATTTACTTTTAAATAATAAGCTATTTTTTAAATACAACTTGGCCTAATAAAAAAGATGTAACGTCGTAATAATTAGAATATTTAAAAAAGAAAAATAGTAATGTATTAGTTTTCGTATAGAAATTCTATATAGCAATTCCTCAAATTCTAAGTTATATTTTTATAAAATTAATAAATTACAGAATTACAATATTTATAATTTTATTATAAAATAATGATTTTTGCAGTTTTAAGAGAAAAATATATTAAATTCTCTGATTTTTTTAAATAAATAGATATTTTGATTATGTAAATATTTTTAACAACATGTCACGGATGAATGCGTATAAAAACTGCGATATACATGTGTGATAAAAGTATATTATATGCATTAAGCATTTTATTTTTTAAATCAAAATCTATTCTTGAAAAATAAATACATTCTTTATATCGTATCGAGTATTTATGCATTACTTTTATTATTAATATTTTTTTATGTAAAAATAAACAATTCTACGAAGAGCTTATATAGATATTATATAGGTATTATATCATGTGCAAAGATGGAATCACATTTAGTTTAATAATTTAACTGCGAAATCAAAATTTATGTTATCATCCCGTTGTTACATTAATATATTAAAATGTATATTTTGCGATTTAATTATCATATAGACAAATCTGATATATAATCTAATATATCTATGAGCACATAAAAATATATTACAAAAGAATCATATTTATAATTAGAATAAATTATTAAAAAATCAGAGTACCTTTCGCATTCAATAGTTAACCAGGAAGGCATTCCAAAAAAAAGTTTTTTAACCTTAGACGTTAACACTTTTGACATATATTAAAGTATGACTATATATTAAAGTATTATGACCAACCGATTTTATAACTGTATTGTCATTAAGAAATTGTTGAGCGAAGATGTTTTGCCTCTTAGACCACAGCTGCTGCATGACGATTGAGTTAAAAAAATGCGGAATTGCGTAAATTGTGGTATTATTGCAGTATTATATATAGATTGTTTGGCTCTAAAGATAGCTTAAATTTGAAGCCGAAACGTATCTTAATTTAATTAAGGGTAATTCTGGCAGATACGCCGCGCTGGGATTTACGCAGAAAAAAATAGAAGGAATGGAGGTAATTTTCCCGCAATTATTCTGTTACATGTCTTTATGTTGTATTAGTATTATGTTATGATTTCAGTTCCTTACTGTTAATATTACTGAAATTGTTGTAAATTGAATCGATTTGTTACTGTAATAAGTAACGCCATCATAAATTAAAGTCTACATAAAATAATTACTGTAGGACGTATAAAAGACTTAGTGATTATTTTATGATATATACATGTAGTGGAATAGTAAAACATGTTGTATAACAAAATACAAGTATTTCTTGTAGTTTTTATTTAGTTTGTTAGCTTGTATATCCCACCTGTTTGGGATATACGGCATTTTTGGCGTGCAAGATTTATGCCCAAAACATACAAAATACGCAGATTGAATTCAGTGCACTAAATGCAATAAATACATTATATGAAATACGTACTTCATGTCATAACATTTGTAATATATGTAGAAAGATTGTAATTATTATTTATTATTTCATATACATATTTACCATTTTTATTTTTTAATAAAACTTTATTAACACACATATTATAAGATATTGTGTCATTTTATGTCTTATTTATATGCATTATTTGTAAATTTTTCATAAGCCGTACATATTATTACTATATTATTATATACTATATTATTTATTTATATTACATTATTTATTTATTACTATATTACTATATTATTACTATATTATCGTGAAATACGGTATATATTACTTTATACAAAAAGATAAAATTCAAAAAAGATTGATAAAGTCATGTATTAAAATCAAATATTACATCAAATTTATGTATAAATCACATTTTCTATATAACTTTGATAATTCAAGTTGATAATATAAGTTTTGTAATTACTTTTTTTTAAATTTTAAAGTCAGAGGTGTGTGTTTATTATAGGAAGGCTTTAAGTTGTTAGTTTATAATACTTATTTATAATTTTTTTTATTGTTTCATAAATACGAAATATAACTGTATTAATCTTAAATTCTTTTATATCTCAAAATTTGATAATATATTGACACAATGTTAATATCTATAATGCTGAATTACTGTCAAATTATTATATGAAAATTTGTTTTACATAATTTGATGATTGATCTGTAATAAAAATAAATATAAAATGTCATGTGATAATTAGTCTTATGTACAGGGTTTCTCAAAATCATAGAAATCCCATAATAATTTTTCTAAAAATGAAGATATCTTTCTCTCTTTCTCTCTCGGAAAATAATAAAAAATGTGTTCTGATATTATCAAAAAGCTATATGTATATTTTTACATGAGTGCTGATCAACCATCACTCTCAGATAAATACACGAAGGCGGGAGGATATATATGTAACTTATACATATTATATTTATTTATACACGATTGAATTAATCAAGAAAATAATAACATCAATTATGTCAGAAATTTATAAAAGACTTATAAATATCATTTTTTAATAGTTCCGAGTAAGTCGATAGCTCTTTTATTAAAATTTTTAGGATAAAAATGCATAAGAATTTGATTAATCGACCTCGCATTATCTGCAAATTATTTGATTTTGCTATCGAGCGCTCATATTGTCAGCCAATTCAATCAGCATTGCGTGTGCCTCGCGTCTGTTTACATGCATCTATTCCACAATGTACCAAACAATTATTATGTTTTATTTAATTAAGATTTGAAGAAGAACAGGAGTTGATTATATATAGAATTTAAAGCAACCAATAAGATATTTTTTATCTTAAATATTTTAAATAAAATATCACGATTGAAATGTTTATTAATTTTTGATTGTACAATAAATTTATACATATAACACACCGAATCAGTATTGGCATTTAATATTATTTGATCTGAAATATATTTTTCTATAAAATAAAATATTATCTCTATTATTCAGCTACCTCGATAATTCGACCTATGGCTGGTTTACATGGTCGGATAATCAAGATGTCGAGAAAAATTAATGCATTTGTTTTTTTATATGTGCATATATGTGACTGTGTGTTGTGTGCAAAATGGCAAGTCTAAAATTAAAAAAGAATTTAATAAAATATATCCCTAATAAAAGTTTATTTTCGATTGTGAATTTATAATATTTACTTATAATCCTCTTTATTATTTCTAAAATATGAAGAACAACCATATTACTATCAAGTTTTGTTGTCATATTAATTAAATAATATTTATTATTAAAATAAAAAGAAACAATTTATCCATAATAATAGTTTTTTTCCTTTATTAGATTGTTAAATTATAATATTTGCTTATATAATTCTTTTCTTTGTCTCTTAAATATAAACTGCAATCGCATTACTATTAGTTTTTCTGCAAATGAAAAATTAATGTTATTATAATTGTATAATAACAGTTATATTATATTATGATAATAGAAATTTTTAATAACTTGTTATAGTATTATTATGTTAAAATTTTTCTATTTTATATTTTAAGAATTCTTTTATTATAGAAATGTAACACCTAAATATTTCTGCAGGAATAAGTTTTATATAAGTTTATATATATAAGTAACAAATACATATTTGAACAATTTAACAAATTGAATTATATATTAAAATTAAATTTATTATTAAATATATAAAATTATATTTTTTAAAAATTAAACTTCAAAACTAATTATTTGAAGCACAATTAAGAAAATAACAATCAATTATATCATGAAAATATGATAACAAAAGATGGATAAAATTAAAATTTAAAAATATTTGTAAAAAAAAAATTATTATGTGTTAAATAAATTATACTTACCTTTAAACTTAGTAAACTACGCGACATCTTGTTCACCAGGAAGTTGCGGAAGTTACGGAAGTTGTGGGAGTCTGAGACGTTCGGAACTCTTCATGTTTTGAAATTCTTATGATAAATGGTTCATCAGTTATTATTATCGTGATAAAAGTTGATATTAAAAATATAATTATTAAATATATAGATTATTAAATATATAGAAAACATATTCATATAGCTCTTTTTCATAATTCTGAAGAATCTGTTGCTGCAAATTGAAACAAAAATCAAATATCTGAAATCTTGCAGGATTGGTTATATTGTCGCAGAATATGGAAATAAAATAACTTTTAACTTGTAACACTTTGCACAAAAGTTTCTTTTTATATCATTAAAATTATAAATAATTTTAAGACAAATTTTGAAAATAAATATATGTCACAGAAACATTACGACTGTAGACGTTTTGTACATAATAAAAATTATATTACAAATACTTAATATTATATTACAGTTTTGTTTTTAAAATTATTACTATAAATGTTATTTTAATTTTATGCTTATACGTATACATGTTATTATAATCTTTTTTATAAAGAAATGTTAAATTATTATAAAAATATGTATTTTTATTAAAATTTATTTTAATATA
>Ga0157363_1005070_pt1 | contig 12249 bp, 11 predicted proteins | sample AttsexASBM1_FD_111477 | JGI IMG/M metagenome (GOLD analysis project Ga0157363, IMG submission 111477) | Fungus gardens microbial communities from leaf cutter ant in Ribeirão Preto, State of São Paulo, Brazil - Atta sexdens ASBM1 | ecosystem: Host-associated > Fungi > Mycelium > Unclassified ...
AATAATAGCTCTTAGAATATAACATGTGAGAGAAAGAGGAATATATCATTTTGTGCACTTGTATCTCTGTTATACAAAATGATATTCCTTTGTGTAGCGAGCCATAAGCTCATTGCAAAGCTCAAGAGTATGAAATTAATTCAGGACCTCTGCTCAAATCAAGTTTGTATCTTGCGCTCACTGCTTATTACTTTTTTTTTTCAGCGAACTAACTCACATCGTTGCCGATGTGATATCAGATCCTACACTGCCGAGAACAGAGGAACATCCATGCCCAAAGTGCAATCACAGAGAAGCAGTATTTTTCCAGGCGCAAACTAGACGGGCTGAGGAGGAAATGAGATTATATTATGTATGTACGAATCAGCATTGCTCCCACAGATGGACGGAGTAAAACTTGTATGGCTACAAATGTCCGTGTACCTTTATCTTTCTATTTGTAACTTATAATTCTTGTAATTTTTGTAAATTGTACAAGTTGTGTATCTGTGATTGGAGGAGATGCATTGTAATTAGTGTAACATGAATAAAAGTTATACATAATAAAAGTAATGAAGAGAAAAAAACGTTCGTGCACAAGGGGATAATGAATTACCGTAAAGCTCAACGCTCGCAATCTCTACTCTCTTGCTGAGCATTTATCCCTCCGGCCGCTGAAGCATGCGGTTGGCTTTACAGACCGGGGAGTCGTCTTTTGCGAGTCGTGTTTCCTAGCCTCAGCGTTTTACAGGGCTACGTCGTATAATCGCGACACATCTCTCCAGAATGCGATCTTATCATGGTTTTTCGCAGGAGATTTTTTTGTGACATCGCGCGATCGGAGGCTTTCATCGAAGGATCGGAGTATCTTCGTCGAATTTATCCTGCCGATCGTTCCATCATCGTAAGAAGAGAGTGGATGAATGTGTTGCGAATTCGCGATGTAGCTACGACCTGCAGATATCCTGGGACTACTCCCACATTCCCAAATGTTTATCAGGGCCATGCACAGCCATACTGAATTTACGTTATATGCAGTACCGCAAGTAGCTCCCTTAGTTCCCTGCGTCACGTGATCATTTATATAATCATGGATTTCTTTCACTGTGATATCCCATTATTTATATAGGATGTTTCAAAATGCACTGTCAATGTTAAGAATCTATGGTACCACATGTAACAAGCAATAGATTTTCAGCGCTAGTAATAAATTTGAAATACAGTCTATATTAAAGACGTGTTCAAATTCTAATCTGAATGCTCCCCGGGTGTCATATCATTCTTATTTAACACTTGGTAAACAACAAAGAGGAGATGGAGTGATATCTGAGTGGTACTAGTGGGAATCTAAAGCCAAGGATGGTCACGTTAACCAATGCCCCACTAAGGGTACATTCTATTTGTTTGGCAACGCTCATTGAATCTCTGATTAATATTTTTATTTTTTACTTTCATTTGTAATGATTTATTTTAAAACAAATATAAAACAGAATACAGTAAAAGAAATAATTTTTAAATAGAATAAATTATTTTGCTTTTAAAGAATTTTGCACCAGAAGAAAAAATGCTTAGTTATATGTAGACTGTGGATATTTATGCAAAATACTTAATTGAATATTTTGCATAAAATGTATATTTTTCACAAATTGCATATTTACAGATAGCAATCTCAACCTTTTTATTTTATTTTTTAATAACTCTTTAACGAACTATCGACTGCTAAACTGTCCGATAGTTATAATATTCAGTTAAGTGTTTTGCATAAATATCTACAATCTAGTTATATGTAAAAAATATAAAGCGTGATTTATTTTAATCTTAATAGACAAATATTTAATCTTAATGAAAAATATGCAATTCTATCAAGAAATATTTCAAATAAAAATTGTGTAGTACAAAGGGAAACATCACCATTGTACATCCCTCTCTATACTATACAACTTTTATTTGGAATGTTTTTTTTTTTTATTAAATTAACATATTTTTAAAATATTTGCCTGTTAAGATTAAAATAAATCATCCTGTATAAATTAGGGGTAGCCAACCTTTTTCTCAGACGCCTGACAACAAGGTTGGCTATCCCTGATCCGTATATATGACTGCATTCAGATAGCATATTATCAATGCGATTATGAGAAGTAGAAGCGAAACGTAGATATTGATAAAAATTATCGATTGCTGCAAGTTATTTGCGTAAATAAGTAACAGGAACGGTGGATAAATATGTGAATTCGTTGTATCTAATTAAGTTAAGATCTCAAGTGACGCGAACAAATCATGGGGCTGCATATAGTGTTACTGATACTTGGAGTAACGATACTTCAACAGGGAATATCCCTTGAAGTACGTGCACCACGAGTCGGTAAGAGTTAATTTTTCATTTCAATATGTCGCTTAATAATTTACAAAAGATTTTTATTCGTTCTTATGTTCGACTTTTTCTTTTTTAGCCGTTGTAGGAGGTGGTATCGGCGGAGCGTCCGCCTCGCATTTTCTCACTGAATTGTTAAAGAAATCTGTGGAAATCGATTTGTACGAAGCAAAAACTATCGGCGGACGATTGGCGACCATCAAGATTGATAAAGATGAAGTCGAAGCTGGTGGTTCAATTATACATTCTAAGAACATGTATATGCAGAGATTTGTTAAACTCTTGGGTAAGTATAGCAATTTTTTGTTTTCTTAGTTCAAACATGTTACCCAGCAAACAAGAATGGATTGAAATTTTTTTCTATCCGAATGCATATTTTAAATAGCGAATATTTTTTTTTTGGATTCAATTGGATTCAATTAGATTCAGTTGGATGCAATTAGATTGAAAAATTATATTTCCTATTCAAAATTTTGAATTAAATAGTATTCATAATGCACAGAAAAGACTAATATTATTTTTAGATTGAAAGGTAGAGATATGCTCCATGCAATTCCTATAAATGAATAAAAATGCATTCAGGATTGCATTTATTTTAACATTCGTAAATCAATATTTCTGAAAATCTGAATCCATTTCAATTCATTTCAATCCATTCTCGTTTGCTGAGTGTATATGTCCATTTCTATTAATGTAAATTAACTTTAATCTTAATTTAATTTATTTTTTATCTTTTTCTAATTCTTGGCACTATATTATATTATTTATTTATTTCTGTCAATGTAGAGTAATTTTAATCTTAGTGTGATTTACTTTTTATTTTCTTTCAGTCCCCTAAGAAATAGAAAAAGATAAAAAAATAAATAAAATTGAGATTAAAATTAATCTACAGACTGTAGATTATAGTAGCAGAAATAGACCCTAAAGATAAAAAGTAAGTGATTTAATTGATTTAAACTGATTTAAAGTTAATCTATGTTGGTAAAAATGAATAAGAAATATTATTGACTAGCTTTTATGATTTTTTAGGTTTGGAAAAGAGTCCTTCCAGTGATGAAACATTTGGCATATGGAACGGAGATGAGTTTATATTCATAGCAAGCGATTGGTCCATAGTATCGCTGATGAAATTATTTTATAGATATGGCTTTCAGTTGTTTACTCTCAAGAGGTATTTAAACATTATGTAATATAAAGTATAAGAGAAGAAAAAAATATAATACTCTATTATATATTTTCTTTGAGCAGTCTTATAAGCAACATGATAGAAGATTTTGTGAAGATATATGATCTGCAGGATGCAGGGCAATCCTTTGCCAATGTTACTGCACTGCTATCAGCTATGAATAAAGATTTTCCGAAATTATTAAAGACGTCTACGAAAGAATATCTTTTACGTAAGGGTTGCACAGAAAAAATGATCAATGAATTAGTGCAAGTCGCTACCGTAGTGAATTACGGTCAGGAAGTCGATATCCAAAGTTTCGTTGGTTCCATAGCTGTAGCTGGGATAAATGGTGACTTATGGTCTATTAAAGGTGGAAATAAAGGGGTAATATATTATTAACTTATTGTCTAATTACTCATAAAAAAAATATATAAAATACGTTGAAATCTTAGGTACCGGAGCATCTCATTTACAGAAATAAGAAAGTAAATGTAGTACCAAGCTGTGTTACAAAGATTCGCAATTTAGCAAACGATCATGATGTAAGTCAATATGAAGTGACTTATATAAATAAAGGTGCGATAAATAAAATCTGTTTGAGAATGAGACAAATATTTAAATTATGTAGTGAAAAATAGCAATTATGCATTTCAGGTAGCACTGATCTAATGACATCTAACTATGACATCGTAATTATTGCCGCATCACTTACTAGCGATCAAGAATTTCAAATAGAATTTATCGATTTTCCGGGTAATTTGGTGGTTCCAGGAAAATATGCGACAACGTATGCGACGTTCATCAAAGCGAATCTTAAACCAAAGTACTTTGGCTTGCAAGAGTCTTTGGATGGGATTCTAAGTTGTAATCCCAACAAAACAACGATCAGTTCAGTCGGGAAAGTGAATCCTGTTGATGGTTCAATTAGGAAAGATCCACAAATTTGGAAGGTCTTCAGCAGAAAACCTCTAGAGACAAGTCTTGTACACGATATGTTTTCTGAAGTATGAAATTTGTTGTAATTGTTTTGTGTAAGAGTAAAAGCAAAACTGATATACATATTTAATTTTCTTTTTTATGTTAAGGTCATCGAGAAAAAGGAAATTGCTTGGAAAGCATATCCCCATTACTCGACAAAGATGAACTTTGATAATTTCAAACTACATGATGCACTCTATCATGTTAATGTATTTGAGTGGGCCGGAAGTACGATGGAAATGAGTGCAATAGCTGGAAGAAACGTTGCTATTTTGGCATACAATGATTTTCTTCAGAAATTCCATAATTCTATACTGGATAAAGAAACTTCTGAACATACATCTAAAAAATTACATTGTTCTGAGGATTTATAATATCTTTACTGTTAACGGATTTTATATGGACATGAAAGTATTTTTATAGCACATAAGTGCAATGTTGTGTATAAAAGAAGTTACGAAATAAATCAAAGATAACGTTCAAAACTTATTGAGTCAAATATAATTTGATAAAAGTGATTGCGTAAAAAAATAATAAATATTTGCGTTACCATTATCTGTACAAATGTGACTTATTTATTAACATGTTTGCCCAGTAAATTATTTTTATATGTATATATCTTATCTTATAATCCGACGAATCCGTAGTTTTTCATTACCATAAATGTATATATATATATAATAAATATATATATATATTTAATTAAAGAAATATATAATGAATATATATAAAATAATTTATAAAATCACTACGATTATATTAGTCTCTCATTTAGTATATATTTTTACTCTTTTCCAAACAACAATGTCCTCAGCAAACGAAAATGGATTGAAATAGATCCAGATTTTCAGAAATATTGATTCACGAATGTCAAAATGAATACTTTTCAATCCTGAATGCATTTTTATTCATTTATAAGAATTGGTTTTTCAATCCAATTGCATCCAAATGAATCTAATTGAATCCAATTGGATTCAATTAGCGTTTTTTTTTATTTAATTGGATTCAATCGGATTCAATTAGATTCATTTGGATGCAATTGGATTGAAAAACCGCATTTCCTATTCAAAATTTTGAATTGAACAGTATTCACAATGCACAGAAAAAGCTAATATTATTTTTAGATTGAAAGACATAGAGATATGCTTCATGCAATTTCTATAAATGAAAAAAAATGAATTTAATTCATTCTCGTTTGCTGGATCTAGAATTATAAATTTTTAATATTGACAGTAAATTTTGGAACACAGTCTACTCATTGTCAGGAGCCTTAAATCATAGAAAATTAACCAATCACAGACGAATATCAAAGGAATAATCAATTATGATTGGTCAATTTTCTACGACTTAAGACCCTGGCTACCAATTTAGACGTTCACGTGCTTTAAGCGTTTGTAATCATCATTCTGTGTTCAAAGTCTCGCTACAAATGCTTTGAAGCGTTTGATCAATGAGAAAAAAGAATTTTACAAACTGACCAAAACGCTTCAAAGCGTTTGCAACATCGCGTTGATCATTCCCTCTCTCTTTATCGTCTATATTGTTCATTAGATATAAAATAAGAACGAAACTATTGAAAAGCACTGAAAGCATCCAAAATCGCAGCCCCTATGATCGCTACGATTTCTATTGTAGATCCCATATTAGAAATAAAATTTGTAAGTCTTAAATATGAATATTTTTTTTTCGAATATTAAATTAGTGTCAGTACGTAAGTGATGGGAGTCTCAAATAAGGACGCATCTGTGTGTGTTATGAGAATCATGTGCGTGCGAGGAAGCGAATACTCGCACATGTGCGCGCACCATGCGATTATTGTGCGGGCATTTTGTTATCTGGGTATGTTCTGTGACTCGAGAAGTGTGGATATTTGTGAAAGAAAGAAGAAAACAAACAAAGAAAGAAGAGACGATTGTCATGCGAAAACGGGGACAACGACGAACACCGGTCAACCATAACCGGTTCGGCCGATTATTGACGTTGAAAAACCGTGGCGCGATCTGATTAGCGTAAACATCGACCTAACCTAACCTAATTCACAGAGCGCCAAGGGCGGAAAAAGTTTCTCCAAGCGGCGTGAAAAATGTGATTTCTCACGTCTCGCAACCCGCGGCGAGTCTCGCATTCATGCGAGGACTGTAGAGGAAGGAAGCGGACGAGAGATGGAGAATTACTCCGTACGTATCAATCCACAGGCCGCCCGTGGAGATGTTGCCGACGAGTCGCCTGCATTTCACGACGCCCAACCGAAGCAGCATGCTGATCACGTCAGAAAACGAGAGGATGTGATCGTTCTGACGAGCGACACGAAGGGCGGTTTGTTCAATTCCAGAGCTCTCCTCTTTCTCACCCTATGGTACGTCTTCAGTGGATGTACACTATTTCTAAATAAATACATACTGTCCTACATGGAGGGTGATCCCACGATATTGGGTAAGCAAATGATTATTTTTGAGCCTTATCTATTATCTAAAAGCAATGTCATTGAATACAGCTATTTCTATGTAAAAATGTAAAGTTCATAATGAGTCATCAAATGATGCCTTCCACTTAATGACACAAGTCAGCACAAATGTTTCTTCTTTCTATCTTTGTTATTCATGGAATATAAAGAAAGATGGAACATTTATACAGACTTGTGTTATTAAACTAAGATTTAGTAAAATATTTATTTTGGGCCTTTCCATTTAGTGAGAAATCGACACAAGGATTATTCTATCACTAGTTCTGTTCTTTTTAGCTAAATTTCTTGTATAGCGCATCTCTTTTTTTCTCTTCAATGTTAAAAGAAAAAGAAAAGCTGACCATATCATACAAGAAGTTTAGTTAAAAAGAATAAGTATAGAAAATAAGCCTAATAAATCAAGAAAGAAATGTTTACATCAACTTGTTATTAAATGGAAAGCATTTAGTATATTTGATTTTCTTTGTTTATTGAGGTAGGATTATTTCTTTAAATCTAAAAATGTATAACCCAGTCGAAGAAAACTTCCAACAATTACAAAATAAACATTTTATGGAATGGAACTAACACATGATGAATCTTGACAGTGAATCATTTCAGTTTTTGTTAACATTGTAAATAACAATACTGAAATGATTCACTGTGTCAACTGTGTCTTCCTAAAAAATATCCATAGTATCTTTTATCAGTACAATTAATATTAAAGCATTAATATTAAATATCTGATATGTCAGTCATTACAAAGCACTAATGACTGACATATCAGATCAAAGAAAAGCTATGATTTCTTTGACATTTTATATATAATATTATATCTTTTTATAAATACTTATTTTGAATCGCAGGTGCTTGTCAAATGTTAATGACTGCAATTTGTGGATTGATACAAATGTACTTTCCCTGTGGTATGTACAAAGCCAGTCCAAGATTGATGAGACCTCCAGGATTTTACAAGCACATGACACTTGTAGGTTGCACAAGGTTCGCCACGGTAGTGTTAGGTCTAGTATCATTAAATTATGTAGCTGTAAGTTTCACAGAAACCATAAAAAGTAGCGCACCTCTTTTCACCGTCCTCATTAGCAGGTATTTATTAGGTGAGTATTTTTAGAGTATTTTTATATCTAATATAATTTATGATAAACAATTCAACTTTTGATAATTAGTTGAGCGATTAGAATTTTTTATATCGACTGATTATATTTTTAGGGGAACATACAGGATTATATGTAAATCTATCTTTAATACCTGTAATGGGTGGATTGGCACTGTGTTCCATCAATGAAATTAGTTTCGATCTTAGAGGGTTCATCGCCGCTATGGCCACAAATGTAACAGAATGTTTACAAAATGTTTACTCGAAAATGTTGATCAGCGGTGACAATTTTAAATATACGTAAGTAATTTAATTCGTACGAGTGTGTAATATTGTAAAAAAATGGAGAATATTTTATTTTTATAGGCCAGCAGAATTACAATTTTATACCAGTCTAGCGTCAATTGTGGTACAAATACCGGTATCGATACTGTTAGTCGATTTACCTACTCTGGAGCATTCCTTGAGTTTTAAATTATTCGCGGCATTCCTTCTTAACGGAGTATTCTTCCATTTCCAAAGTATTACCGCTTATGTACTTATGGACTATATCAGTCCCGTGACACACAGGTATGTAATGGTCTTTTAAGCATGTAATCAAACTGTATTTTCTTGATTTTAAAATACATTATATTGATGTTGTAGTGTTGCTAATACTGCAAAGAGAGCTTTCCTAATATGGCTCTCTGTTCTATTATTTAACAATCCTGTGACGGGATTATCGGCCCTTGGTACTTCCTCAGTTATAGTAGGAGTATTGCTGTATAATCGGGCGCAAGAATACGACAGGATGAATAGAACAAAGAGAATACGATATTCGTCGAAGATCAATTTGCAATAGAACAATTTTCCAATCTACAAAGATTTTATGTGTATGGGAAGAGAAATATGTCATCGCACTAAATGTATTGCATTAGAGTACAAATGATACCCATTTTCTTATACAGCAGTATTCTGTTCAGTGGAAACGCAAAGATAGTACGTATTTGTAAGATTAAGACGAAGGACAATCAATAAAAATTATTGTTTTTTGAATAATTTCTAGTGAATTTTGTGATATATTAAGAGCAATTAATTAGTTTGATCTCGTTTGCAATTTGTAATATAAATCATTAATAACTAAATATCGCTATGAAATATAATTTATTTTATTTGTGAATTTGAAAATACATTTATTTGCATATTTAGAAATGTCTGACAGGTATGATAAATCAAGAAAAATCGGGACGAATGAACTATATGTTAAAAAGTATTTGATTACTGTATTATACAAGTGTTCCTAATGTAAATGTGAGAATTGTGGAATGTATAAAAGAAAATTTTATAAAAATAAAATTTCTTTATATCTACTGACATCGCTGGCAATGTTCTATGAAGATTTATGATAATGTAGAGTTTTATATCATTTATAAGACAATTAGTACATATTAGAATATTACTTTTACGGTTATCTGATTATATTTCGTTAATTTATTGACAAGCCTTCAATGCTTGTTTGAGATCGGCTATAAGGTCTTCTTCGGTTTCAAGGCCAACAGATAATCGAATCAATTGATCAGTTATGCCTAATTTTGCTCGCATATCTTCCGGCACGGACGCGTGCGTCATTACGGATCTAAATGAGAAGAACAGATTAAAAATATGTTTTTTAATATATATTTAATATATATTTAATATATTTTTAATATATATTTCTCGAATATACTTACGGTAATTCGGCTAGCGATTCATAACCGCCTAAGGATTCAGCTAAAGTGAAAATCTTCAATGCTTGCAAAAAACGCTTAGAATCACCTTTCAGATAGAAAGAAATCATGCCGCTGTGCCCTGTTTGCTGTGTATGTGCAAGCTCATGTTGTGGATGCGACGTGAAAACTGCAATGTAACAACACGTATTTTATCTTGTAAAGATTTTATCTTTTATCGTTATATTGATTATTCAGATTATTAATTTTATATGCTTTTACTTTAGAAACATACAAGGTAAAGAGAACAAAAAATTGTACGGTTACGTACGTGGATGAATCACTTTCTCAACGTTAGGATGAGAATCGAGAAACGTAGCTACTGCTAAACCATTTTTCATATGTCTCTGCATTCTTAGTTCGAGCGTTTTCAAGCTACGATTGACTAAGGCACAGTCAAATGGCGATGGAACAATTCCCATAGCTAAATCGAAAAAGAAAATATTATATAAAATCTTCAAATGTGCATCTCGAAAAAGCTCTTGTTGATTTACCATTTTGATTGAACTTCAATCTCTCTCCGAGATCGTCCCGACGCGTTATAGCAGCACCCATAATGACGTCCGAATGGCCATTCATATACTTTGTCAATGAATACATCACTATGTCGGCACCAAGGTCAAGAGGTTTCTATTTTACAAGCATAATATATTGGTTGCAGTTTCTTTCAGTGATTGAATACAATTTTTCTCAATTTTACTTGGAAATAATATATATAACAACTTACTTGGAAATAACATGTCAAATATGTATTATCAACGACTAGTATAATATCTGGATGAGATTTCAAATTCTCAGCAATAGCCTTTATATCTACTAGTTTCATCAAAGGATTTGTCGGCGTTTCTAGCCATATCATCTACAATAGATAAAATGAATTATAATACAGAAAATACTAATATGATATTAAAAAATATAATATTTAAAATACAAAATATTAAATTTTAATACAAAGTATAAAGAACTATATTTTAATTTTTTTATTTACCTTTGTATTTGGCTGTATGGCATCTATAATATTTTGTACATCAGTCATGTCAACGAAAGTATATCTTATACCTTGTTTGCTACTACATTTTTGAATGTAACGATTGGTACCACCATAAAGATCATCTCCGACAATCATATGATCTCCTGCTTCCAAAAAACCTACAATAGCAGTAAGAGTACCTAATCCAGAAGAGAAGCAAAAGGCATGTTTGCCATTCTCTAAAGCAGCTAAGCACGTCTCTAGAACATTACGTGTGGGATTGCCACTTCTGCCATATACATATTCCTAAATATGAAATGAAACAATTAAAGTTAAAATGCCATTATACAAGATTGTTGATTTTTTGCAATAATATTCAAACACGTTCAAATTCAATATATTACTTATTTATTTGTTTATATTACTTTTGTTTTTTGTAATATATTACTTATTTATTTGTTTCTCAATTTAATAAAAAAGGCCAATATGTTTTAAAATTATACTAAATGCTTATAATGCTATACAGAAATATTTCGAGCACATTCGGCTCGCATTTTTCTTGTTAAGTCGCCATTTATTTAGCTATTAAATTTCCAAGTCATTCCTTTTTCTATCTACTTATCTGTTTCTCATCTGTTTCATTTACTTGTTTTTCATCTTCATTTATCTATTTATCTGTTTCTTATTTGTTTCATTTTCGTGTTACTTATTTGTTTCAACTTTTCAACAGAAAATAATATAAATTGATTTATAAAAAAAAATATTCTATTTTCATAGCTTGTATGTAACTTCAACTTTATTAATAGCTACAGAAACTTAATGCAATTTTTGCTAGATACAATTGACATTAATTGATTGAGTAACAAGGACTAATTATTAAGAGCTATATATGGATGAATCTTGATGAGTCAGACGTTTAGTACTTACTCTGGGCGGCGCTGGACTATCCTGCTTAAAAGTAGTCGACATCACCATAGGTGGTACAACCGAGCAATGATTCCACTGATCAGGATCTTGCCCGGCATGGATAGCTATCGTCGCGAAACCTTTTTCTTTTGAAGTCATTGTTTATTCAGTAAAAAAATGTTCTGCGAATATTAATTAAAAATATTATTTATTATTAATATGCTGTAATTAATAGAAATATTGTTTGAAACTTCTGTTTAGAGGACCCCATTCATATCACTTTGACCTGAACATATTCGGGAATCCCTAAACAGGAGTTTCGTCTATATCGTTTTTTTATTGATATATTTATTAGTAACAATAATATAATAATAACATTTATACGCGTAATTTTAATTTTCATCGCAGATTTATTGCGTCTTATTTTTTTTGTAACTTTTTATTCTAAACGCAAATTAAATTGTTACCGTGCGTGTTGTTCAGTCCTTCATTCAATGTAAATGTAAGAAATAGACTAATTAATTAAAATTAACGTAATTTTAACACAATCTATTTATACTGAACAATACACA
>Ga0157363_1005071_pt1 | contig 12246 bp, 8 predicted proteins | sample AttsexASBM1_FD_111477 | JGI IMG/M metagenome (GOLD analysis project Ga0157363, IMG submission 111477) | Fungus gardens microbial communities from leaf cutter ant in Ribeirão Preto, State of São Paulo, Brazil - Atta sexdens ASBM1 | ecosystem: Host-associated > Fungi > Mycelium > Unclassified ...
ACAGATAAGAAGCCGCATATCGATCTAAAAATATTTGTTTATCAATATGTGCAACGTGTTTAGTCTTTACTAGAGTGTCGCCTGCACTCGATGTTGCAAGATGAGTCCATGTCAAAAATGAAATTTCAATACATTTCAATACATTTGCATCAATAACATTAAATTGAATACCGCTGTATCTTCGTTTACAGCGCAACAATATATACATATGATATACAAACACTTCGACTCTGACAACAATAGAGACAGTCTAAAGTGAAAATATATTATTCAACGTAGTAAGAATGTAATATGATAAAGTTAGCAAGATAATCGTATGATTAAATAATTATGTAATAGCTGCATTATTTATAATTTATCAAATTCTATTTATAAATAGAATATTTAAAAATCTCTTATACAACGAAGAATCTATTTATTCTCGCAATTTTAGAAAATTATATCATTATAATTTTCTGATATTTTTACTAGGTTTTTACTTTTAGTATTCGTACTTCCAGAAATGATCTTGGAAGAAGTAAAAAAAAAAGAGCGAAATCTTTCAAACCCATCACTGTGTTATCACTGGGAGCGTTATCAAGAGATGCAGAAGATGTACCTTTCTTATCTTGACTATGTTCAGATTTCCTTTTGAGTGCTACCAAGTATCATTTTATTTTTGTTCACTGAATATTAAATAAGAATAATACCTGGAGGAGCATTTGAACATCTGAACAAGTTCTTTGCATGTATTGATCGTGCCATCCAGGCATCACTGTGCATTACTCACCTTGATTTTCACGTAGGAATGCGTGGCGAGACTGTTGTCGACCAAACATGGTGGAGGTTGATCTCGTTGACGCAACATGAAGAATTTCTTGGGATCCCATATCCATTTGAGAAACCGTCGAACTACCAGGCATAGACCGTAGGCAAAGGCCAAGATATGTAACTCGATCGTTTCGCGCGTTGAGACACGCACGATCTTGCCATCCCCGACCATAGAAATAATCTCGGAGGACCTACAGCGACGATAATTGCTTGCTCCTCACGCTACTCGAAATCTTCTCTTTGTACAATCAGCCACGCAGAAATCGCAGGCAGCAGACACGTGCACGTTGTCACGCGGGCTAAACAGAGTGTGAGATTACGTTCTAGCCACACTTGACGAATAGTCGTCAATTGTATTCTATTCTAGTAGAGGACGAGCGTGCTTTCACAGACGCGCATGAACTAAAGTACGATTATCAGAATCTTTCAGTATGGAATTGCGATCATCGAACGGTGTACAATTTTCGATTCCGAGACACGATTGCTTTCGGTTTTAGCACTTGTAATTGTAAAACAAGGCCGTATTCAGCAGAATATTTTGCAACTGTTGGAAATTCTTTGCTGAGATAAGACTTTTCCTAGTGCAAGATTTAAAAATATAATCCCCCAAATGCAAAACGTTTATTAAGCACTGATTTCTATTTCGGCCAATATCTCTGATATAATATACTGATGATAAACTAACGATCACACTTGAAAGACACGATATGTATTAATTACTGATAGCGTGCTGTCTCGTATTAACAACTTTCCGATCATGAGTTGACTTTTGTACACACGTTTCTCGTCGAGTGATGCAATAATGTTCCTTAGATAGGTATTTGGCGCCTCGCGAAGCTCGTCAACGAGACATCCGATATATAAGGTCGTTTCACGAGGTGAAGAGGACTGTGGAGAGGATATCACTGATTAGACTTTTTGTGCGTTACGAACTCAGAGGCCAAGGAACAAGGCGACAATAGGTATCTCTTTATCGGATCTCCTCGATGGAAAGGTATATCCAAAAGTTATCTGTCTGACAAAATTCCGAGATTTTTGAATTCGATTTTTCTTCGCATAAAATTGACTCTCTTTCTGGCGTTCGAGTTCACGATATTCTGCAGCTCGATTTCGGGCGAGAGAAGAATATAGAAAAACGAACAAGGAGAAAAAAAAGTTATTAAATTACAACAAATTATCTTTATTCAAAGAGTTTTTCTGTAACGACGAGACGGAAGCGAGGAAAGCGAGACTCTTCTACGACATATTAAAAATTTAACTTTGATAAAAAAAATAAAGCATACGATCTTTCTCATTTTCTATTGTCATTTTCTAAGTTCTTTTCTTAAAATTATCTCACAATATTTTCTCTTATATCTTTCGAAATATTTTGTTTGTACACGGAGAAAAGTATGAATCAATAATTTTACGAAGATATTTGTTATTATAAATCGGAAGGTATGATAATAACAATAATGATTCAAGTTAAAAATCAGACTCGTACTATGTGACATGATATATACAAATAATTCTAAAAAAGCTTAGAAACTTCGTTATTTTTAATTCCAAATTATTTTCTCGCCTTCATTTCATCTTAGTTCTCTCTTAACTACCTTTTTATAAGGAAAGAGAAATGAGCTTTGGAGTCAGAACTGATTGCTGTTGAACTGTGGACTTGTATTCGCAATGTCTCATCTTTATTTCGTTCTACCTCGATGTAATGTGTACGGTAGCGTGACAATACTTATCTGTTTTCGAAGTACGAGTGTGTGTCACGACGACAGTGCGTAATCGCACTATCATACATTTGATAACTAAAGCCTGTTCTACAATGTGCTTTTTGTTTCCTTTAGTTTCTTGCTTTTTGCTATTTTTTAAATCTTGTCTTTTTGCTTTTTATTTGTTTTTTGTCTTATATCGTCTGAGGGAAAAATTAACGAACTTCAAAAGAAACAAGAAATACATAGCAAGAAATACAATTATCGATAAAACGATTGCAAAGGAATTAAAAGCAAAAGGTAAAAAACAAGAAACAGGCAACAAAAAGTACATTGTAGAATAGGCTTAAATAATCAGCGGAACTTCCGCGAAACATCTATCTTAAATTCAAATCGCTACGTTCGTGTCTTATCTTCCTGTCTATCGACATACAACCGATACAATTTTTTACGTAGAAAAAAAATAAGATATCAAATAATTTATATGTTAACTATGGGTGCGTTCACGTTAACGTGAGCATCATTTTGTTATCAAATGTTAAATAAGGATAAAATGATGCAGGGGAGCGTTAAGTGAAACGCACTCTATTTAAATTGATTTGCATGTTAGCTCTGTTTTATCGATGCGGTTAGATGCCGATAAGTGGTGCGATTATTTATCGACGATAAATAATCATAAAATTACAATAACTCATAATTTAATTTTTTTAAAAATTTTATGTCATAATAAAGACAATGTTTCTTCCCATGTACAAAAATTTTCGAAATAAATGCGCAAAAAAATTGGCAGCGGTGGGATTCGAACCCACGCCTCCGAAGAGACTGGTGCCTTAAACCAGCGCCTTAGACCGCTCGGCCACGCTACCAGTTACATGAACATTCCCTTGCAGTTGTATTTTCCTGGGGACACATGAGATCATTAATATATTGATGTATAAACTTAAGCTTATTGCAGTATACGTGGAATAAATGCATATATGTTTCGACATCTATAATGCGAACGTATTGTTGAGACATGAATACATATGTGGTATTCATTATTATATTGTATCTCTCAAGTAAAACACAGAAGTTATATATCATCAGAATATCATCACAATCTTATCTGTCATTTAAAGTTCACTTATAATTGACAAGTGAATTAAGTTACGATGAACTTCTATGATGTCATAATTCTATTCAACATTAGGATTCAAGAAATAATGAAATAAATTAATAATCTCTATTTTAAATATAAAATCACTTTTATATAAAATGAAGTCATTGATTAAAGAGGCTTATTATTTCGCTTCTCTAGTTGAATTGCTTATTTTATAAAATTACATTCATTTTTCCTCGAATATTTCTAAAGATCATAGAATGTCTGCTTTGATTATACGATTTATGTAACGTAAGAAATAATTTCAGAGTTGACTTGTAAATAATTTCTAATTGTTGAGAAACGATGAAACGATTCTATCAAACGATTCTATGAACGAATAACCCATATCTATGCCAAAGAATTTACAACACACAATTTGAAATAATTACTCTGATATTCTCTATAGTTAACTATATATCACTTAAAACAATGTTTTAATAGGCACTCTCTCGCGAGATTTATAGAGTAGGATCTTCAAATACGCCACTGCTATCGTGGGCGTAGATATCACATGGATTAAACAAAGACTGTCGCCGGGCGGGGCTTTCGATCGGCGTGCGTGACGCATGCGTCGCCGGCGCGGCGGAATTTCGACCCGCGTCCCGCGTCACGTCGACGCGACCGACGACGGCGGCGACGTGCGTTGCGTGTACGTGTATTTATGTATGGAAGCGTCGAGTGTTTCGTTCGACGCTCGCCGTGTGCTCGATGCGAGAGAAAGAGAGAATGCGTCCCCATTTTCTTTTTTTTTTTATCCCTCCGTCCATGTCGGCCATTTTGCCGTGACCGGCTTAATATGCGCCGCTCATTTTCTCCGCTCGCGCCCGCCTGTAATTCTATATTCGCGCAACGAAGCGCAATTGTTGCACCGCTCCGCTTCTTTGTCCAGCGTTTTCATTGCGATCGTAACCGGAGGCACCCGCGCAGCGGGTTGCTAGGATTACTAGGAGTCACGGTGTGCCGGGCGGTCTCATTCTCGCGAATTAGTCATCGAACGGCAGACGCGATCGACGATCCGCATGTCGTCACTCGTCGTTGCTGTCGACGACAGGTGGCCCTCACAAATTGAAAATTAATTCAATCAGATCGCGCGCGCTCGCGTCTCTGTCTGGCTGTTTGGACAGAGTGCGAACGTGATGTAAACGTAGGGTTTCTCCCACGAACGATGAGCGATCGTGTGGTAGGATACACTCACGCTTTGAATCCATTCACGTTTATGTGATTGCTATCGAACATTGCGACGTTTAAGATTAAAATTGAATCGATTAAGCTAGTGGGATATAAAAGAAATAATCAGTAAGACGATTCGGCCAATCACAGTCGTAAATGTAAGGTAATTAACGAAGTAAATAAATAAAATGTTTATTTGCTTTTTGAACTGCATTTTCCTATGTAATGTCTTAATATTTTCGAAACACATGCTAAAATGTCTTCGTTTTTTTTTGAAGCGTATCATCGATTAACGCGGATTTAGTTTACAAATATTGTTTCTGCCTCACTCATCTATCCACGCCTCTCTCACATGCTTTTCGACGTAAAATTAAGACATATATTTATGTCTTAAATATATTATCACAGCCATAATATCCAGTACATATAATTCTTTTTATATGTAAATACATTATCGCTTTTTTTCTATCATTTATCTGTTTATGTTATCCTATCCTAATTACCCTCCCTATCATTCTGTCTCTCTCCCTCTCTCTCTTTTCACTAAGTTCCTTGTTTCTATTTTTTCTTAATCATTTTTGAGGATTGTGTAATAATATAATGAATGTAGGAACAATTCTCCATCGACGCTCCCTAACGTAGATTATCGAGAAGATTTTATACACGACAGAGCCGCGTTTCCAGTTAGCATTTAAACTCTATTAAGATCTTCAATCTCGTTTTCCTCTCTTCCTCTCTTCCCTTCGTTCTCACTCTCCGAATTATGTTTATACGTGCTGAACGAGATGCTATTCGTTCAGGCTTTGTATTTCGCAGCAACGGTAATTAATCGCAATGCGCTGATTAACCGCGACACGTCTTCGACAAAACAAAACGTCGAACGCGGGATTCTCGCGGGCGGTGCAACATGCAGCAGAATGGATCGGAGAGGAGCGGAGCAGAACGGAAAGGAATGAGGACGTCCTCGCGCCGAATTAATCATTTCAACAGCTGCGCGTCGCATTAGCGGCAGCGGATAAGACAAATGAACGTCGTGGAGCTTGTTAAGACGTAATCCGAGAGATGTGTCTGCGCCGCCTCCCGTTTCCACCTCCTCGTCATCGCCGTCGCACATCCGCCGTTGTCTCTCTCATCCGGGATTAGACGCTCCTATACTACGGGCAACTATTTTCTCCGGCGATCCCTCTCTGTTTATCAGCTACCTAGGGGTTCTACTTTCATCGCCATCTTTTAGACAGCTCGTCGTATTTCAGACAACGCTTCAGACAACGCATTATGGATATAACAATCATGCTGTTAATCGTGTTTAACGATATAAGCTCGAATTATCGCGTCAGCGTTTTTTGGAAGATGAAAGAAATTAATGACTAATAATGGACTATTTATCTTTTAATCTCCAGTTGAACCAACGTTATTTTAATTTTAAGCGAGGCTTAAAACTCTCTTTGTTTCTCTCTTTTCGATTTTAAAACGAGGTAGAGAGAATTTTAAGTTAAGAGAGTTTTCGCTTAAAATCAAAGTAACATTGGTGCAACCGAACATTCCTTGCTAAGATGTCTTTTTTTTTAAGCAGATCGTGTTTTTGTGTAATTTTATATGGTTTGTTATACATATATGGTCTGTTTGCTGCAACAACGACGTAAAACTTTCATTTCTATGTTGTTTGCAAAAAAGCGGAGACATAAAAGAAAGAAAAAAATATATATTTAAAAGAGAACATATTTTATTCTTCTAGAATTAGTTACATCAAATTGCATTTTAAAATTAATATTACAATTTTTTAATGATTTCAAAATATTCAAACTTATTTTCTAAAAAACTTTGTTTCTTTTGAGTTGTGAGGTTGTTTGAGTTGTTGTAGCAAATGAGATAGATAACGTATATGGCGAAATTTAGCAAAATACATATTTACATGTATAGAATATCAAACATATAATATAATTTGATATAAATTATAAGTAAAAAAAGAGTTAAATGATTACAATGGTACAATACACTGTACTTTCAATAGAAAGTACACAGAAAGAAAAACAGGATATTTTTATGATACATTTCTCTCTCTTTTTTTTTTCTCAATTGTCAAAGGATGACCGTATCGTCAAAACGCGCAGATAAAATCGTTCGGATTGTTCCGGTTGGGGTGGACGTTGAAAACGTGACGTTCCGCATTTCGTGCCTGATTCGAAGCGTCTCCGATGACAGATAGTGTCAATGCGGGTACCATCGGTAGACCGCTGCGTGTGAATCACACTGCGATCTTCACCTGGCTCGCGACAATACGAGATATGATTGCGCATCGCAAAAATATATTTATCGTCTAATTTTTTCGAGTTTTATCAGAAAATACATCAAGCTTGCAAAGAAGATATCTCGGAATGAAGTACATTATTTGACTTTAGTCATTTTAGCTGATTAAGATAAATAAAAATTATTGGTGATATTTCAAATTATGCCACTTTTCATGAATTATTCTGAATTTGTTATAATTTTATAGAGTATTAAAACAAAATCATAATTCGAAAAGAATGATTTTTGAAAGTTGTGAAATAAAAATGATAAAAAAAAAAAGATGAAACATTTAATCATGTTTCTAAGAATACATTCTTTTTATCAATTTGATTACTTAATAATTTTCTATTAAGTAGAAAAATAGTTTTCCTTTTTTCTGAAAAATTTAATTTTTTGAATTGTGTATCACAAAGAACACGCCATTATTTATTTATATATCCGAATTATTAAAGTTGGTACATGATATACTCTTATGTAGATAAAAAAAAAATACCGATCGGCGCCATTAGAGATTGATATCTACATGGAAAAAGTCGACTTCTAGAATTGATTCGTTAAAGTGCTATACCGCTCTCTACCATAGAGCGATTTTAATTATCAGCGAGTGCACATTATCAGCGAAGTGCGACTACGTGGAGCACTTTGTATATAGAAATCGACCTTTCAAATACGGGTACACGTAGTCGATGGCGTTCTTCGATTCTACTTCGCTTTTGTCGGGCCGAGTATTGCGCCTCTCCATTTTGTCATCCCCCAGCGGGGTTTCAATGTTGTAACCATGGAGACGTCGCGTTTCCGCAAGGGGAACGTGTAAAGGGTGTCGGCCGTACGTATGCAAGTATGGAGAGACTGCCATTGTTAAAACTTAGGCGTGTATCACGTCTACGATGTCACTTTAATAATGCTACATTTTCTGTCATTTCGCTTTTTAAATCTATCCGGACACACGATAAATATTTGGAATATTCAGAAAAATTAATAATATAGAAAAATTCTATCAATATTTCGACAATTTATTAGATGTATAATATTAATTACAATATATACTTATGTACATGTCTAAGATCTATATTAATGTAATAACAATACTAGCATTACAATATTACAATTTTTTTATTTTCGATAACTTGACCATTTTAATTATTCAAAGATTTTAAAAAGTAGGATTTAGATAATTTATTATAATTTGTAGGACCATTACTGTATGTTACATAAAATTATTTTATGTAACAATAATAAAAAATGTCATCAACGAATATTACGTAAGGCAAAATAGTTAAAGCGAAAATTCGCTTTCGAAACTGTCAATCACCCAGTGAATCACGGCGTGTTCTCGGCGTTAAATGGCCAATGAGTTTCATAGGAGCCATTAAGGGGCCCTTGATTCGTAATGAGACTCTGGGAGAAGAGCCTTATGATTATATCCACCATTAGGACAATAGAGAATAATAGCTAGAGAGAGAAAGAGAGAGAGAGTGAGAGAAAGCGGAGAATTTATTGGAAAAGCAGCTTTGACTGTAAATTCTATTAAACAATCATTTCGTTTGTATGCATCCTGTCTGCAAATATATCTGTATTAACATTACGATTAAATTTATATTATCTATACGATGTACTTGTGAACAACTTAACAAATATCAACATTATTAGAAGATGAATTTTTTTCCACAATTTATTCCTAATTTTAAGATTTATTGGCTCGACAATACATTTAATATCAATTGTCACATGCTGTGCGTATTTTGGGAACAATTAGCAACAATTCCATAATTCTAATTAGATAAAATTTTTGAAAAGATGTAATCAAATTATATATCGCATCGGATCGGCGTATGTTATTTTTCTTTATATATATATATATATATATATATTTCTTTATAATACACACGGTATTGCGTCGATTCTGTTCGCGTATCGATAAAATGCACACGGCGGCAAAAAAAGGCATTATTGTATTCGTAAGCGAAGGAACCGTTTGTTAGTTCTGGGCCATGTCACGAACGCAATTAGTGAGTGATTCGTCAAGCACTGCGAAATCCTTCACAGTAATAGCAAAGGACCCTCCAGTCGCTGAAGTGTCCTTCCGGTAGCGACTGCATTTTGATTTGCGACCCGGCGCACTTCCTTAAAGCGCAAGTTCATTTTGGCACAAGCAAGCGAGCCTAACGATCGATCTTTCATTCGCGCGTGTTATTACTTCTCACCTTTCGCCTCGATCGAATAAACATGAACAATACAGAAACTCGCTGTGCCTTGCCGTTGCATTTAATTTATAGAAGGAGATGTCGGAGATGTTTGATATATATGGAAATAATATTCCTTCCTTCATATATAGCCTATCATAAAAGCAAAAGAAAATTATCTTTTTAAACAGCAATTGACGCTGATGATGAAAACTACAATTTAATAATTCAAACTTTACATATCGTGCCAATTACAACGAAACAATGTGTGACTCGATTAACTCTTGCTCTTTGCAAAAAATTAAAATTATTTATTATTACATTTTCTAAATATACTGATAGCATCTCTTTCATGAATCGTCTTTTACATGATCTGGGCGAGATTTACTCAAGTTTTTCTGCCGAGTTACGTTTTACATTTGGCAATCGATAGACAGAGTTTTCTGACGAGTAAAACGTCCAACGTTCTTTGAAAATATTCTGCTACTTGGCCGTTTCGTGTTTCAGAATCTTGACGTTGCAAGCGTACGACGAGCTGTATCTTTTTTTTTCCATCCGGAAGATCTGTTCGAGAAAGAGACAGAAGAAGAAAGAGATCACAGTTGCTGTTTACACGCACGGGAAAATCGTGTGGTGAAGGTGGTTTCAGTAGAAACCCGTTGCAATCGGACTCCCATTAAAGCAACACCTATTGTCGCTAAAAACGAGTATTGTGGCAGCATTATTGTGCGCGGCGAAGACGCATTATAATTCACTGTGCTATTCTCATGGCGAGCACCGTTTCTCGGCGCCTCGTAGCACGACACCTGGTAGGTGTAAAGTTGCCGCCATTTTCTATTATAAGGATAATTTGATACATATCGCGGCCGGAGGCTTACGAGGGTCTTGCTGCCCTTTGGGAGCAGACTCGGGAGCGCTAAATATATTTCGTAATTCTGTTCCTGCTTTTGCACTAAGAATAAGATATTGCGAGAAAGGGATACGATTGTCGCGAGTGATAATGTAATATGTAAGCTTTTCATCCGCATTTTACGAAATTTGCATCTAGAAGCAAATATATACCAAATTATATACTAAATAATAAATCGAAACCAAATATATTTAATAATTATAATTTATATAATTATTAAATATATTTGGTTTCGATTTATTATTTTTTTATTTATTATTATTTATATAATTTATATATTTATATATTTATATTTTATTTATATAATTAATGTTATTAATTAATTATAAAATAAACAAGTTAAAGCAAGTATTTCATTTTTCAAGACATTGTTGTATTACGTCATATCGTATCGTATCATATTAATGTCGCTCTTACAACCAAACAGCTGTTAGTTGAAGTTAGATACAAACACAGTTAGTTCTCCCTTCGGCTTTTCTGACAAGGGTTTTCCACTCTTCTCGCGTAATTAATTCTTCCGCTAATATATTTCCAAGGACGTAATGGTGTACAATTAATTAGCCGTATCGACACTGTTGGTTTCTATGTAGCATCCGAAGGCGGAAGCTGTTGGGTGATACACCCTTTCGGGCTTGGATTTTGCTCACGTAGAAACCTCGTAACGAAGTTACTGAAGCTGGAAGCTCCTTCTAGCTACGAACGACGGACCTTCGTATAACGTGTCTCAATTCCAAGAGCCCGTGTGCTCGAGAGCCCATAGAACCAAACTCAATATGGCGGAGTCAATTGGACGGCCCGTACTTTAGAGGTGTCCCTGTCTCTCTTTCTCTCCCTCTCTTATCTCTCTTCCTTCCTCCGCTCCATCGGGGTCCGGAGCACAGTCGTCTCTCCCCCGCTCGCTCTTACCCCGCGTCTTCTTTCTCCCCCTCTTGCGTACATAATGGGGACACAATCGACTTTGAAGCACAATCGATAGTTACGAGGTCCACCCGGCGAAAACGGCTCACCTCTTCATCGACTTTGAATGGCACACACGCGATCGACCCCCGTGGTCGAGCGACGTAACCCCCGCCATATATATATATATATATATATATATATATATATATATATATATATATATGCGTTATAGTCTCTCTCTTGGAAAAGCATGGTAGAGACGCCATTTTGTTTCTGATACAAAAGCCCCCGGCTTTAATGTACGGCGAAAATTCCTGCTTTCAAAGAGAACGACGCGAGCGAACACAGATTCATTTTAATTTTTATACCACGAGATGTCCGTATAAATTAAAGTCTGAATTGATTTTAAATGAAATGGATTTGGCTAATATTTTATTTGATATATTTTTTGTAATTAATTTATATTCATTATTCTATATCATTTTCATATTAATTAATTATTATGACAATGCATGTAGCAGAGAGAAGATGCTGGTGGAAAAAACTAGAATTTTTTTATCTTATTAAAATATTATATTAACGCTGTTTTTCACATCAGAATCTCGCGAATTAAAAATTTATTCACATAATTTCATTTAGGAGCCTTATTTTAAAAAATTAATCAATTTGTCGATATAAACTTTTTTTATTTTTTTTATTTTTTTTTATTTATTTTGATTATATTTTTGTTATATTTTTTTTAACGTAAGAACACTGAAGCGTACTGATGTTTCTTCCAAGTCTTGGTGCCAGTTCTGTAACTAATGAAATGAAGACTGAAGAATTTAACTGGTTGTAATGCGGAAATTACTTCAGACATTTTTTCAATATATTCCATCATTTATCTGTTAAAAAATTTATGCGCGTAAAATTTTAAATGCAATTTATTATTCTGAAAAGTTATTATTCTATCTATTGATAAAAAAATTTCATCGCATGTATAAATCATAGAAAAATCGAACTTTAATTTCTTAAGAATAATTAATTTTTCTCAGACTTTTATATCCGAAAAAACTTTGCTCGATTGAAATTAATCAATTGTACGAGAAGTTGCGTATAAAGACTACTTAACGAGACAAAAAACGACTTCTCTCTCGTGTATCGTTC
>Ga0157363_1005072_pt1 | contig 12243 bp, 3 predicted proteins | sample AttsexASBM1_FD_111477 | JGI IMG/M metagenome (GOLD analysis project Ga0157363, IMG submission 111477) | Fungus gardens microbial communities from leaf cutter ant in Ribeirão Preto, State of São Paulo, Brazil - Atta sexdens ASBM1 | ecosystem: Host-associated > Fungi > Mycelium > Unclassified ...
AAAACCGACTGAAACAATCACAGGCGATCGGTATCGAACGCAATTGATGCGTTTGAGCCGAGCATTGAAAGACAAACGGCCGCAATACAACGAGAGACACGATAAAGTGATTTTGCAGCATGAAAATTCTCGTCCCCATGTTGCGAAAGTGGTCAAGACATACTTAGAAACGTTGAAATGGGAAGTCCTACCCCGTATTCTCCAGACGTTGCTCCCTCTGACTATCACTTGTTTCGATCAATGGCATACGGCTTGGCTGACCAGCACTTCCGATCTTATGAAGAAGTAAAAAATTGGATCGATTCGTGGATAGCCTCAAAAGATGATCAGTTTTTTCGCGCGGGATTCGTACGCTACCCGAAAGATGGGAGAAAGTAGTGGCCAGCGATGGACAATACTTTGAATCATAAATGTATAACCGGTTTTTTACAATAAAGCCTCGAATTTCGGAAAAAAAACGGCGGAAGCAAACTTGTACACCTATATAATAATAATCTTATGCAAAATATATATTAAAACTGAAAATATAATACATCAATTATTGTTTTCTATCCAATCCTCTCTACGAATCATTTTGTATGTTTAAATTCGATTTATATCAACTGTAATATATTGATAATTAGCAACGAAAAAGTCAGTCATCTATTCGAGCCCTAACACGTACAACTTACGGCAGAAGCGCAACACTTGGAGTGGGGGAAGCGATATCGAGATGACAAATTATAATGAGAAATATAAATATAATCTAATTAATGTTTTGTGGTGCAATATTATTTGATCCAATTTGGAATTAATTTCTAAATCATTGATTTCATAACGATGCAAATAAGGATTTTATTCATTTTATTTGTACCAATGTACCATTGTACCAATTTTTCCTTAAGTCTGGCGTTATTATAATGATTTTTTTCGATTTCTATGAAGAAAGATACATAAGGAAACACACAAATAAAACGATCCTCGAGTGATCGGGAAATCCTCGAAAATTTGTCCCCTCTTTTAAAATAGCTACTAAACCAGAAGAAACTAATATACAAAAGTATTTAAATGAAAAATACAAAATATTCTAAAAAAAGTATTTAAATTCGAAATACAAAATTAAAAATGTATTTAAATACGTATTTTAAATACATGTATTTCAAAATTATCCGCTTTTGTCTGTGCACCGTGAATACTGCTCAATTAAAAATTCTGAATAAGAAATGCAGTTTTTCAATCCAATTGAATAAAGAAAAAATATAAAAGAAAGCAAAGAAGCCACGCTTGATGTTCATGAAATAATGTTTATATGTTTATTCTAAGATAGCAATAACACAAAAATATATACAGACGTTTCGATCTTTTTACAATAGGTCCTCTTCAATATGATAAAATTTGTGACAAATTTACATGTAAAATCTTCTTAAGATCGCACTCTTATCCAAATTCATTCTCTTCGCAAATTGAAATATTAATCCCTTGTGGAAAACGTAATGTACATCTATATATTTTTAGCTTGTTATCTCAATAGGCTATCATTAAATCTTACATACTTCAGGATCATGGATCAGATTTTTATAATTTTTTTCCCCATCAACATAGCCCACATCAATAGAAAATTTTTTCTAAAGAACAAACAAAACAAGCAATTTAACATTGAAAATAATGCATTTATACTAATTAAACCAATTTTAATGAACTATTTTTTAAAAATTCAATACATCTATATATTTTCTAAGAAAATACATACATACATACACATATACTATATATATATATATATAAATAACTTATTATTGATATCTTACAGTTATTGATGGATCTTTTAAAATGATATAAATGGATAGAGATGAATACCTCTCTGCATCCTTCTTATTCGATCGTTAAAAATGATGTGAAAAATACTCATCAATCAGAAGGAAGACAAAATTAGGAAAGAGATGGAAATCTAGGAGTGGGGGAAGACTTGAAGAAGGGGAGATAGGATGGAAGTAAATCTGTGTAATATTATTCTGTTTATTGAGACCAAGGGATTGTTTTTTTATATATGTTATCTCAGATATATTTTTTTTAATGATAGAAGGTTCATAATTTAAAATTTTTATATGTTCTCAATCAAACTCATGATTATCAAATAATCTATGGAAAGATACCATCGAAGCAAAATCATTTCTTTTATTGATATCCTTTTTATTGACTTATGTTCGGAAATTCTAGTTCTAAATTGTCTTTTTGTTTGTGTCCCACAATGCCTCACAATCTATACAATTAATTTTATAAACTACATTGCGACATTTTTTCCATATGATCCTTTCCAGTTGTTATAAATTTTTTAAGAGTATGGTATCGTAAGCTATTCCCCTTTCAAGTTTCTCAGTTATAAAATGGATTTTTTCGGAAAAGGAATTAAGGAACAGCAAAGAGGATCTTAGTTCTTCAATCACATCCGAACCCTCTCTCCCCCTCCACTACCAATTCCCATTCTCTCCGAAATCCCATTGTGAAAAAATATTTTGAGTCTATTTTTGACATTAACAAAAATATAGTTGAGAAGATATCTATTATTCAATAAAATATTATCATGTTAATGAAATTCTTTTCATAGAATTTCGCATGGGACAATTTTGGGATAATCTTATCCATCATATCTCAGATAATATGGTCCCTTCTTATGGTCCATAGGATGATTGGAATAGAACTTAAATATCTTCCGGAGAAGGATGGTTTGTGGTATATATCAATTATACTCTTGTCATCATCTCTAATCAGATTGATATCCAAAAAACTAATTATATTATTGTTTTCCGTTTCAACGGTAAACTTTAGCTTGTTATGTAGTGAGTTGATTATGTCCAAGAATCTCATCTATCTTATCTTTAGAAGTCGCCAACAAGATATAGTCGTCCACATAAAATGGAAAAAAGGACAGAAGGACAATAAATTTAATGTCATATTTTCTAAATCTTGGAGAACCTTCTCTGCGATGATCGGAGATAATGGAACCCATCGGAGTACCGAAATTTGTTTGTAAATTCTTTCATTAAAAGTGAAAAAAAGTTGAGCTTATGATCATTTTGATGGCACACAAAAATTCCTCGATTGGAATGTTCGTGTTAACAGAAATCAGATCTCATCTTCTGGCCACACTTTCCATCACTCTGTTAGTAGGCATATTGGTAGCAAGCGAAACCACAATGATATCAAATTACGATCCTCTATCGTAATTTCATCTATTAATAGTCTATAAATTATTTTGTTTTATACATGATATTATTACAAAAAATATTACTAAAGCTTCTGATTTCATGAAAAATAGCAATGATGTAAAAATAGCATTGATAAGCTTAATAGTTATAAATTGGAATCGGATAACATATTGATGAACCACATCCGATGGAACACGTGTACTAACTTGTAATGTCATAATGGAGCATCGATTACAAGAAGGCCATGATTTCGATTGGGATAGCGTTACAATATTGGACGAAGAGCTTCACTACAGGAAGAAATTGATTTTGGAGATGATATTCATCAGGAAACAAATACATGATTCAAATACATGATTCCTGCAGACGGATATGGAAGGATTTCCCAAGACCTCTTGATCACAGATAAGCTATAAAGGCTTGAGTTGTTGTCACGCCTAGTCAATGTCATTCGTACGCAGTAATGAATCTTTCTGGCGTGTTTATTGATTATTTTTCAACTTTCTTGTTCTTGAAATTGATTGAACGTTTTAATGTTACATTTGTTAAATGGAAAATTATTAATTAAAAAACAAAAAGTGACCCATTGTGTCTGATACTGACTGGTTTTCAACATTATCAGGAGTCGATTCTCGAATTATTTTTATAGTAATGCGTGTTATGGTTCGCAGTATGGTGCTCTGTGAATATGGTGAGCGTTTTTATATTTATTAGATAATTAATTATAATTTTAAAGTTGTTTGATAAATTAGTTCTCCAAATTCTATTTTACGAATATTTCCTAATTTCTTTTCCTTTTTTCTTTTCCTTTTTCTTTCATTATTTTTTATTTTAATTCTGACATTTAAATTCTCGATATAGGGGAGCTCACCATGACAGGATAACTTTTATTCACAGTTTTTATATATGTTAGTTTATGTTGTCTCTGAGGAAGGTTTAAAAGTGAGCTGAAACATGTAAGCGCGTTTTAGTGAATAAAGAAATTCACACTTCATAGATATGTTATTTGTACGACATCTTCTGCGCTTGACTGCTACTGTCCGTATCTTTTCCAGTTCTTTAAAAATTATAAATTATGAACCTTCTATCATTAAAAGAAATATATCTGAAATGATATATATATATATATATATATATATATATATATATATATATATAAACAATCCCTTAATTTCAATAAACAGAGTGATATAGATTTACTTCTATCCTATCTCCTCTTCTTCGATTCTTTCCCACAATTCTAGATTTCTACCTCTTTGCTAATTTTGTCTCCCTTCTGTGATTGGTGAGCATTTTTCACATCACTTCAAGAAGATTATGCTATGCATTTAGTGGGATTAAGTCAGTGTAGTGTACTATGAGTTGCTGCAACCGAATCAAATCATCAATGCTGAATGATACTGATGTCAATTACTCAATTTGAGGGTACTCAACAAAAAACGCTCACAATATGCCAAAGGATATAACAATCGAATAAAAAGAATATCATGCAGAGAGACTCTATTGATTTATATCATATTATATCATATTATATCATATTAAGTGATCCATCAATAATTGTAAGATACCAATAATAAGTTTTTTATATATATGTAGTTTTATATATATATATATATATATATATATATATATATATATGTTATTTTTTATACATATATATATAGAATTTTTTAAATATATTTTATTATAATTGATTTAATTAATATATAATAGAAAATTTTTATAAAAAAAAAAAAAAAATTTTAAAAAAAAAATTGTATATTTTTTATATATATATATATTTATATATATATATATATATATATATATATATATATATATATATATGTAATTTTTAGAAGACATAGATATTGAATTTTTTAAAAATATTTTATTAAAATTGATTTAATTAGTATAAAGGCATTATCTTCAATATTAAATTGCTTGTTTGTTCTTTGGAAAAAAATTTTCTAACTGATTCATATGAGCTTTATTGATGGGGAAAAAAATTATAAAAATTTAGTCATGTGTAAATTGTTGCTTCAAAAAACGGAAATCGTTTTGTATCAAATTGTGACTGGCGAAAAATGAATTTACTACGATAATTCTAAGCGCAAGAAATTATGGGTGCGTCCCGGCGAATTATCAACATCAACAGGATATTTATGGAAAGAAGATTATGCTATGCATTTAGTGGGATTAAGTCAGTGTACTATGAGTTGCTGCAACCGAATCAAATCATCAATGCTGAATGATACTGATGTCAATTACTCAATTTGAGGGTACTCAACAAAAAACGCTCACAATATGCCAAAGGATATGACAATTATTCTTCTTAATAACAACGCTAGAACATATGTTGCAGAATCAGGAAATTTTGGAGACATTTGGATGGAATGTCTTATCTCGTTTTATTCCAGACGGTGCTCCTTTAGATTACCATTTGTTTCGATTAATGTCACATGGTCTTTCTGAGAGCACTTCAGTTATTTCGAAGATATCAAAAAATGGCTTGATCGCTTCGAAAGAATCTGAATTTTTCTACCACGGAATCCATTTGTTATCCGAAAAGTGGGAAAAGGTTATAGCTTTCGATAGATAATATTGTGAATAAAATATCAGACTTTTTTGATGAAATAAAAATGAGTTTTTGTAGCAAGAAACAGTGAAAATTAATTTTTTAATAGCACTTATAGTCCATCTTTAAATAAAAACTTTCTTTATTCAATTTAACAAATAATATAATTTATTAGACTCCAACGAATAGAATTCAAATAGTTAAAATATAAAAAAAAGCAAAGAAGCCACGCTTGATGTTCATGCAATATAATATTTATATTTATCCTAAAATAGCAATAACGCAAAAATATATAGACATTTCGACCGTTTTACAACAGATTCTCTTCAGTGTGATAAAACTTGTGATAAATTTACATATAAATTTACATATAAAATCTTCTTAAGATCACACTCCTATCCAATTCGCCCTCTTCGCAAATTGAAATGTTATAATCTTTTGTGAAGAACATAGTATACATCCATATATTTTTAACATGTAGTCTAAATTGTCTCAACAGGACATCCTTAAATCTCACATATTCCATGGATCAAATTTTTATAAACAATATAATATATTTATAGGACTGTATACGTGATAACACAAACTATAAAAATCAAAGCCCTAAATGGTCTAGCTGGATCTTAAATGCTATGATTCTTGTGTGAATTTATATACTACGTATGTAGTCCCCAGAAATGCGCGCCGAAATGATTTTTCAGTCTTGAAAACATTAACTCTACTAAACTACCGCAGTAATATCATGAGTTAAATTGACTAATAATTTAACAAATTTTTTTTATGTTTATTCGCATATTCGAAACGATCTTAATAATGTTGAATAATATATTAAAATCTGTAAATAATTAATTCTTACTGAAAAATATTACCTCGGCCGGGAGTTGAATCCGAATCTCCTGCATTCTGTGAATTGATTGAAAAATTCTGTCGCGTGACGGCGCCAATAAATGTTTCAACACTGTAATTCCCAGACAGCACAAGACATCATGCTAATATTTTATTTTTATACTGAATGTACTGTGATCATACCGAAAAAATGTTAATATGACGTCTCAGTAAAATATCATTTTTTGAATATTGTCTAGATATATTAAATATAATTACTAAACTTCAATTCTGATACTGAATGTATTGTCATTACATCGAATTATATATATTGTATTCAAAATATCTCTAAAATATTCTTATCTCTCATGTATATTTGTAATACATTTTTATTGGGAGTACAAATTAGTTCGGTCCATTTTTTTGTGTTCAAAAATGCATTTATTTCAAAACAAAATGAATGAATAGATTAATTAAAGTATTGTCCATCGCTGCCTACTACTTTTTCATCCATCTCTAAGACAATTTTCGAATTCTATCTCGAAAAAATGACCGATCGAAGAATTTTATAATTGCAAAAGTGCTTTCTCTGTTGAAAGCAGCCATTGTGTAATTAATGTATGTTTCCACACGTGACAGCAATTCATTATTCAAAAGCCAAAATGTTTTTTAATCTCTAACAATGTAAGATTTAAGATGTATCTGTAAGATTTATAAAATCTTGCCCATAATATATATTATATATTACAATTCCTAATACCTACAATGTTGCAGCGATATTACACGTAATTTGTAACATTGCAACAATTCTGCAATGTCATTACAAGTTTCTACGTATGAGTAAGTTAAAAAAAAGTATAACGTAAAATAATTCAATTACATTCTTTTGTTTCTGTATGAATAGAAATAAAATGAATGATCGATGTGAACGCTTGCAAATCAAACTGATCACAGCCTGAATATTATTCTCCAGAGGAGTTCCAAACATCTGGTATCACCGTTCGTGATGCCGCCGCTGTATGACAATGGAATTGCGGAACTATAATATTTAATATGACTGTTAAAATCATGAATTCATCTTTGATGATGAGATTCACTTCATTATTTGTTGCGATTTGGTTTGATTCGTTTGATTTTTACAAGCATGACTCCGTTCCTCGATTGTTTTTAATACTATTTAGTATTACATTTTATAACGTTGACAACGAACATTTGAAGCGAGTGTAACTGACGTGTGACGATCGAGACTATTCTAGATTTATGAAATTTTCGAGACTATCTTATGAAATATATACATTTTTTTTTATAGATGTATATCTTTATAGAGTTTGTATTAATTTAAAAATAAAATGTGGACTAAAAAGGAACACATATAAAACATACATATTTTTCTCATATATCTATATTTTATTTATATCATTCGTATCAATTCGTATAAATTATATGGTACTTTCCAGTAAGGACACAGTTAGATACAGTATAACATACTGAATCATTACATCCTTGTTGTTTGCCTACGTTAAACAAAGATGAAACGATTCACTATTATACGCAGTGTCTGCATCTTTGCTAAAAAGCACTTATGTATATAATATACAGGATAGGCCAAAAATCTGGATACACTCAAATATCTCATAAATGATGCATTTTAGAAAAAAATGTTTCTTATAAAAGTTGTAAGGCTTAAAAAGAGACATTCAACGATCGTATTATAGTAGTTATTTAATATAAGATGGCGTTGTCAAGATCAGATCAAGGTCAACATGAATTTTTTAAATGGAATCTCTCCCCCCTTTTTTATTATATTCTTGTAACTTATCTCGAGTTTTCCAAAACACTATAATTAAATGCGTGTTTCTCGAGACGTTACAAGAATATGTAATGAAAAAGGAAGGGATCCATTAAAAAAATTTATATTGATCTTGACTTGACCTTGATAACGCGATCCTGGATACTATTGTTGAATGAGTCTTTTAAGTCTTACAACTTTTGTAAGAAACACTTTTTTCTAAAATGCATCGTTTATGAGATATTTGAGTGTATCCAGACTTCCTGTATATTATGTACATATTGCATTTATTACATCATGTATTATATTCATTATATTCATGTATTATATTCATGATTTATTGTATTCATTACACACACATATATATGTATATATATAAATATATATATATATAGTTTACACCTCTCTCTCTCCTCTCCCTCTCTCCCCCTTCTCCTCTCCTTCTCCTTCTCTCTTTCTCTCTACAACAGGAGTGTTTTGTAAACAATATTAAAGTACACGTAATACATACATTTGGTTTCTTTTATTATGCAATATAATGAAAACATAGTAACAATAAATAAATTACATCATATTGCTAAGAATTATGAATTTAATTATTTACAAAAAAATTTATATACATTACATACTATAGAATATAACAAAATAGTAAGTTAGTTATAAGTAATAGAAAGATCAAGGATATTGACCAATGCGGACTCTGTTCTTGAAATAAAATATTCCCAGCACCCATTGATCAAAGCTTGATCAAGAATGACAACCAGTGCGAATTCTGTCTTCTTTCGAGGTCAGCATCCATTGATCAAAGTTAGATAAAGAAGATCGACCAATGCAGACTCTGTCCTTGAAAAAAAAAACAGTCCCACTAATCGAAGCTGGAATGGCAACCAGTGAGGATTCTGTCTTTCTCATGGACAGTCCCAACATTGATCGAAGTTAGGGGTCACTTGTATTACACTGGATTAGTGCACATTAAAACCTGCTTTATGTAAAGCATCTAAATACAGTAGTACACTATAATCAGTTTTGACATTGTAATGATAGATATATATTTTTTTAAATAACGTGACAATGTCATGGATTATTTAATCATTTAAAATTTGTTTTTATACTTATCTTTACTAATTTCATGTTCAGTTTTTAATACGCACTAATCTAATGTAAGGCAAATAACTGATAGCGCAAATTTAGACGTAATGCGGATCCTGCTTTAATATTGAATCGTAATCGATATTTTTCGTAGCTTCTATCGGTTAAAGATAATATAAAATTGCAAAAAATATTTGCTATTTTAAAAGAGAAATTTTGAAGAAACAAAGTAAGTATGGATTTAATACCTATGATTCTTTATTGATATCCGTCGAGGAATATATATAATACGATTTAATAAAACTGAAAAATGATGAGACAATTTGTAAATGCTTAGTTTTTTTTACTAATATGTAATTTAAGAATGGATTGATTTTCTTGAAAATGGGATTTTCTTTCTATACAATTTTTCAGAATTTCTGTATAACTCTTGGACTATTTTCAAACTTTCTGAATTTTTATACAAATATGAACTTCAAAAATGCCGATAAAGCTCCACATTTTTTCTAGAATTTGTATTCGATATGTTACGAAAAAGATTAATTGATCTTACCAGGTATATAAGCTTAAATCCGCTGGTTTTTAGTCAGAAAAACACCTTTTTTTTCCTAGGAAGCAAAAACAAATTTATTCAAAGTACTTGCTCTCGCTAACTATACATTTTTCCCATCTTTCGGGCAATTTGTGTATACCACGCCAAAAAAATTCTTCATCTTTCGAGGCAAATCACTCATCAAGCCATTTTCGGACATCTTCGTAAGAATCGAAGTGCCGCTCAGCAAGCGCGTGGCCTATCGATGAAAACAGGTCATAGTCAGAGGGTGCCAGGTCTGGTGAGTAAGCGGGATGGAGTAGCACTTCCCAATTGAGTGTCTCCAAGTAGTTTTGGACTGTGCGATGGTGCGTTGTCGTGAAGGAAAATCAGCTTGTCATGTCTTTTCCGATAATGCGGCCTTTTTTCACGCAGAACACGGTGCAATTTGATCAGTTGTTGGTGGTAGCGGTGAGCATAGCAGTTTCACCAGATTTTAACAGCTCGTAGTAGATGACACCCTCCTGATCCCACCAAACGCACAGCATCGTCTTCCGTCCGAAGCGATTTGGTCTTGAGGAAGATGTTGATGGTTGGACGGGATTAACCCAAGATTTCTTGTGTTTAGGATTCTGAAAATAGATCCACTTTTTATCGCCTGTCACAATCCGATGCAAGAATGACTTTCTTTTTTGTCTGGCAAGCAGAATTTGGCATGTGGCGTCGTTCCATCTGCCTATCGTTCAGTTCATGCGGCACCCATTTTCCGATCTTTTGAACCTTCCCCATGGCATGTAGCCGCATGGAAATGGCTGCTTGAGAAATACCCAATTGCTCGGCAAGCATTTTTTGCGATTGGATATCGTCCTCATTCAAACGAGCCTACAATTAACAGTCCTCAACCTTCCGATTTTCACGCTTCTTGTCACTCAGGTCAAAATTGTCGTCATTGAACCGGCGAAACCAATCTCTGCACGTTGTTTCCGATAAAACATTGTCGCCATAGCCTCCATAAGCATTCGATGCGATTCGGCAGATTTATTCAAATTGAAACAGGAAAGCAAAGCTTCCCGCATATGCTTTTTTTTAAATAAAAAACTATGACATGATTACGAAAGAAAAAATGTATGTTGTTGTATGAAATTGCTGATGATGTGCACTGGTTAATGTTGACAGATGTCAAACACATAAAAAAAAGTGTGTTATGTGCCCAGGATAGCTTTGTACGCTCACTAATGCCACCTATGAGCAAACAGCGGATTTAAGCTTATACACCTGGTAAAAGCATATTTTTAAACCAATATGCTACGATACTGAAATTTGAACTTTAAAAATAGCATATGTAGTAGGACTGTAAAAGTTTTACCTATAAATGAAGAATGCTATTTACGAGTTTCAAGAATATCGGCGCGCAGTCTGCTTGCGCTACAAACCTACATAAAATTTAAATGAATATTAAGCATCAACACTTGATCGTAAATAGCGTCTTCGTTATAGATTTTTAAAGCTTAAATTATATAAAATGTTGAGCATTAACAAATACAATTTAAAGTGAACCGATGAAAATAAATCAATTAATCAAGAGGGATAGGCCAAAATATTGAATAATAATTCAAATATTGAATAATAATTCTTCTGCAGGAGTTCCCATTTTGAATTAAGAACAGTCAACATCTTTATAACCGTTAATTATATAAATGTTTATGTGCAAATTTTATTATGACGTCACAAATTCCTTCGGAAAAATAAATAAGAGTTTTATATAGACTCTCATTTTCACTTATAGTGAAAATGGTGAAAAATTATGCATTGATAGAAGAATTAAATGGCCAAATATCGATATTTTAAAATATTAATCAAATATACTACGCAAAAAAAATTAATCAGCGCACCAATACAGTTACATCAATCGACATGAAAATCAGAGCATTTAGGTTTTCAGAAGTTTATCCGAAATTTCTCTTTTATTTTTAATTGTAAAAAACGTACAGCTTTATTTTATGTAAGTTTTTTTGCTATTACATGACATGTATATTTTTTTTTTTCGTTATAATATTAGGTGTACAACTTTGTTCGCCGTTTTCCTATAAATGGCTTTAGCGGTAAGTGGTGGTCGAAATAAATAGATCATAGACGTTATACAAATAAACTTGGGCATCTGTCAACATAACTCCATAGAAACATTAGTCGATTTGTGTCTGCATCATAAAGTTATTCTCGATTGAAAATGTCAGTTTACGAGCCAAATTCTCGTCATTTGCGGGAG
>Ga0157363_1005074_pt1 | contig 12242 bp, 8 predicted proteins | sample AttsexASBM1_FD_111477 | JGI IMG/M metagenome (GOLD analysis project Ga0157363, IMG submission 111477) | Fungus gardens microbial communities from leaf cutter ant in Ribeirão Preto, State of São Paulo, Brazil - Atta sexdens ASBM1 | ecosystem: Host-associated > Fungi > Mycelium > Unclassified ...
CATTGTTTTAACATTAAACATTAAAAAATCTATAAAAAACATCTATAAAAAACATCTAATCCAATTTAAAGTCATTTTTTATTGTAAAGTGATACACTTTTAGTGTAATCTTTTTTTGTACTGTCTTTTATTGGCCAAAATTTGAATGTTCTCCTGATTAAATTTATAATTTTCATTTTATATATAGAGATAGTGACAAATAAAGAGATTTTTTTGTGCAGAACACTTTTCATACACACAGGTATGTTTTTTTTATAGTTTATTTATTTGTTATTGTTATTATTTTATTTTGTTATGAATTAAAATTTATAAAATAATAAAAATTTTAATGTTTTTATAAATACTTTTTATAAATACTTTAAATATTCAAAATGACTTATACAAAATTTCATTGTGCTCCATTGATTAGTTACAAATAGAACAAATAGGTATTTTATTTATGGACAACTAATTTCTGCAATGTAACTTTACACAAATCATCTTGAATACTTAAAATATTTTTAAAAAAACTGAAATTTTTGTCATTATTATTTTATAATAATTTCCATACATTTCTATTAGAGCACAGATAAAAAAAATATTATTTATTTTTGTATTTTTATGTGTGAAATTACTTTTGATCTGGATGATAAATCGCTAAATTTTTTATCGAAATATTTCTACATCACCAATATATAGGAAATAATAATTCATAACGATCAAAGCTGGATCTTAAATAATTTCATGTGAATTTATATATATTATATAATAATATATATTTTTGCAGACGCCGATTTGACCGACTCAAGATTTCAATCTTGTTTTACCATCTCATTTACTTATACATATACTTGTGTATATATATATATATATATACACACACACACATACATTCGAATAACTCGCAAGTACCTATATACACATATAATATATATACATATTTGTTATCATTTGAACTGAGCGCCGAATTTCTATATCAAATGTATTGTACAGATGTAATTTCGACAGACATTTCAGCAGACATTAACCTGACATTTTGCCCAATACAACAAAGTCACGACAATCACAAATCCATTTATCTTGAAGACAATTGGCGACTGGACGTATCGAGTTCGCGAGACAGATCGCTGGTCGCGTAAATACAGCAAAAGGATGAGAAAAAGAGAATTGCGCGCGCGCGTACGAAGAGGATTCAAAAAGGAGAAGGAAGGATGAGGGTGGAAATGCGGAAGGTATGTAACGAGAGAGGAGGATGAGTGTAGGTACGTTGCATTCGCTGTCGTAACAAAGGAGCCCCCGGGTGGCTTCGCAAACAGAAACCGGAGACCGTGGTCTGTGTATGAATTTCCGCAGCTGGCTACGGGAGACAAACAGATAGCTAGTTATTTCTGCATTCAACGGCTGAATGGCCGACGCGTCTGGAACGAGGCACCGGCGCGATACAAGCGACCATTATTGGCGAACATCGGCGGCGAGCGGCACGCTCGAAGAATTCCAGCGTTATCTTCGCCCGGCCGAGTTCGAGCTCTTCCTTTCTCTGTGGCGTATTAGCATCGCGAAAATATCTGATCACCAAATCTTGAGGGAGAAAGAATTATTTTAGTTCTCACATCAAACGATTAGAAGTCATTGTAAAGAAAAACCTTATTAATACAACCTACATGCAAGAGAAAGAGAGAGAAAGAGAGAAAGAAATATACAAGTTTGCGGGTTATCGCCAAGTCTATCCATTGCTAACGCCAACATTTTGTGAACTTTGCTGTTCACTTTGTCAAGAGGAGCACACTGATATATTGAAGAAAAGCGTTATTCCTATTATATTTTTTTATTAAGAGAAAAGAATATTATTACATTCGTTTTTCAGAGAAAGAAACAGAATATCATTATGTTAGTTTTTATGGTTGAACTAGCACACTTTTGGAAATTAAAGTGAGATATCTAAGTAGTTGATATTGGTCGATTGGTTGATGTGATTAATTGGTTGATATTGATTGATTGGTTGATATGGTCGATTGGTTGATATTGGTTGAAAGACCAAAAAAAATTGGAGAAAGAGAGTTCTAGTGCAGTATAGTGCATAAAACAGATCACCTTATTAAACATTTTCGGACAAATCTGCTCAACCCTCAACTGCTTATTGTTAGACAGTAATATAAAAGACAGATTTAAGATAATGAAAATTAAGAATTTTTTTAAATTATATTCATGCATAATGTATGTGTATGTATGTGTATATGAATGTGGTTGCATATGTATGAATGTTTATGTGCGTGACTAAGATGCATTCATGCCCAAAAATGAGCCAGAAACACACAAATCAGAATTATATCTTAAAAAATAAATCCGCACAAGACTTAAGTTTAAATTCCTTTATAATATCATATAAACATAGAATGGTAAAAGTGAGACAGAGAAACGGACAGAGAGAAAGAGAAATTTTTGTGAAGCGATAGAACTCTTTCAAAAAAAAACATGCTTAATAGTAATTGCTAAATTAAAAACTCTAAACAAAACCATAGTCATCTTTCTTTAACAAACTTAAGAGCCAAGATCAAACACAGAATAGTTAGCCAATTGACCTAACTATCTCAAGTTCGATTTAATAGAAGTCAAATTCTTTTCAAAGTTTACATTACAGCTAATCATCTAATAAGAAGAAAAGGAAGTGTCAGTTAAATTATAGTAAATACAATGTTGAAATCAATTCGTATCGCCGATTATGATAACTATTATATGTATCCAAAAAATAAATTGATAGAAAATTATCTTGCTGATTCAATAAAGTTTTTAATTGTTTTAAATCTTTATTTTTCATGCACCAACGATCTAACAGAATCACATTTCGAGATTCTCGCGAATGAAGCAAGTTTTTACAAAATGTTGAAGCGGCTGAAATATCGAGGGCTGCGGCACAATAGAGCAATGTGAGGGAGTTGACTTTCTTGCTCTCTGTGCTCTCCCACCGCCCCGAGGCCATTTGGAAAATAAAGTGCGCTCATTCTCCTTGGCTCACGACTTCGACGACACATGGCGCGAAAAGAGAATACCAGTCTTTTGTGACTCAAAACAGAGGCGAATAGTGTACGGTGTCATTGTCCTTTTTAACAGTGACATCGCGTTGGATAATTAAGTCTCTGACAACGACGGCATAGAATGAAAACGGAATGAACTATCACGACTATAACAAAGACAACTATAACAGATGAAAAAAACAAATGACATACATGTAGAATTATAAATTTATGTAGATATCTAAAATTAGATATAGTTGACAATGTACACACATATATACAGGATATATTTTAAAAAGCGTTCATTAATCATGCTAGCGCTATTCCTAATCAAAAATTAAGTCGAAAAGTCCTGAACCATTTTATAATTTTCGCAATAGTTAACGTGATATTAATTTCTAAAGATTGTTAAATAAGCGAATAAAATTGATATATAAGGCAATTTTAAAATATCTTTCAGTATTTTTGATGGAATATCTTAAAGATATCTTAAAGTTGTGTCACGCGCTGATTTTGTATATTCTGTTCATTAGGTAACTAAAAAAAATTGCAAAAATGATGAATTTTGACTCAGTTTTTTATCAGGAATAGCACTATAATTGTGAGTACTTTTTAAGATACATCCTGTATTACAACAATTTTTTTTTAATTTTTGTATTTATGTAATTTCTCCATTTCGAATGAATCGAGAAAACTTAAATAAGCCAATTATTAAAAAATAATTTAGATAAATAATTATATGTTCATTTTGATTATTCCATCATTTGATTTATCATCATATTTATTGATGATGATTTTATAATCAACCTACCTATTGAAAAAAAATTGCTGAATTTCAAATTTTTTCATTTGATTCTAAATTAATTCAAAAAATTTCTAAAGTATACAGCCGATTTAAAAAATTCAAAAATTCGCTATTGAATTAACCATTAAAGTTCGATCGAAAATTCTGTTTCCGTTTGAGTTACGAGCTTTGGTTAAAAATCAAAGTTCCAGTTAGATTTCGATCGAAATTAGAAAGAGAGTTTTGGCAACGTAGTCAAAACCGTTTAATAAACATTTATTACTTAAAATTTATTTAATATAAAATATTTTCTCTTGATTTTCCAAAGACTTATTTAAAAAACTTATTTAAAAAACTTATTTAAAAAACTTATTTAAAAAATATTTGTATTTGATATTTTGAAATTGCGTAATTATTGAAATATAATTATGACATTACGAATAATATATAACATATCACAGATCGTGTTAAAACAATTGTATTACTAGGATGATGATAATATGTGTAATTATTGTTTTAATAATTACATTATAATATTTATGAAAAAGAAATATATATACATTATACACCTTTATACATATATAACTTTTTCAGAATTCGCATATGAAAGTTTTAGTTTTGGTTTCGACCGAAATTGACATAATCAAATATTCGTTTTCTATTTTGGCTGAAAAAGAATAAAAAAAAAGTTATTTCAATCGGACTCTATTAATCATCTAATAATCATCTAACGCTCAATTAATAAAATATATGTATCGACTGTGATAATTGGAATCGAAGTCGCGATCAAGCCGTCTTTCTATGCGAATATCTCAACGTCGCGCGATGAGAAGGAATTTTTTAATTTCTGAACGCGATTCGCGGATAGCAGCGAGTGGGGCTTTCGAGGCGAGAGAAGCTAAGCTGTAATCAATTGGTCGTAGCGGGCGGGAGAGACAGTCTTAGCATTACTAAGACTGGATGTAAATCATCTGGACAAAGCCGCTTAACGATCCGACAAAGGATCCCGCCACGGTCCTTCCTTCGTCCACGAATTATAGAATCGGGAATATGCGCGTTGCTTCCCGCCTCTCCTTTTTCTTCTTTTACTTTTTTTTTTTTTAAGTACCGGTCTCTCGGGCCGGTCCCAGTTCAACTCGGTTCAACTTGCGGCAGCCTGGTCCAAACGTGCTTGGCCCAACGTGACGAAATTTATGGCCATTGGCATCGTTGTCTTCGACGTAGAACAAATCTCCAGCCCAGGTCGCGACGCGGATCCACCGATTTCGCGATTTGTGCGCGCCAACCGAATCGAATGCGTTGACTGTCAAATTTGTCGCTTACTTTTTTTGTTCGTCGCGATGATGCTGCATATTCAGTGTTCGCTTTTTCGAAAGTCAACGTATACCAGGCAAAAAATCGACGAACTAATAGCGGAGCATTTTAAATTTGATTGGGATCTTCGAAAGTTCGTCGCATCTTTTTAGAGAATTTTTCTAAACAGATCGATTTCCATTAATTAGATAAGTATGTTCGGTTCGATTGCCACGGGATGTAAGAATCTAAAAATAATATTTGGATTGTCAGACGTTTCCCTATTTTTGTTGTAGATACCGGTGGACTCGATGACCATGAAATATTCTATGGAGCCTGACAAATATCGCGCTGCCTATATGCCGCCCAGCACTCTAGCAATGAGCATGTATCCAGACCCTAAGTACTTGGATTCTTCTAATCCCAAGACTTATCTAGACCGTACTTACTTAGACGCGAAGGCATACTTCGAGCAATCGAAACTGTACATGGATCAGAAACCCACCATTGGAGAATACAATCGGCCGAACTACGAGCCCAACAAGCTCTACGAGGAATCCAGTCCAAGTAGTGTCGTTGGCGGAAATGGACCCGCAAGATCACCGCCCGCGGAATCGCCAGACACAAGCAAGCAACACGAAAGAACAGAACAAGGCTCGTCCAGCGCGAGTTCGACATCGACATCATCGGCCGCAAGTCCCGGTGCTTTGCCGTATCCGTATCCCGCATCAGTCCAAGCTAGCGGCCTGCTGACTCCGCAGATGGCTCAATACGGTGGATACCAAATGGCACCGGCATCGGGAAATGAATCTTTTCGGCGACCGTTGGTCATCTTGTGACCCGATAGAGCGTAGCTCTGATCTATCTTCGAGGAGCAGTTGCTATGATGGCTACCGCAGACTCGACGGAACGAAATGACGGAAACGTAGATCCTTTTCCGGATCATCAGTCATGGTTCCGATGATCAGAAAAATGGATGATTCCTAGGCGTTTTCAAGAAGGATAATTGTTACATGTCCCTCTTGATTGTGATGATTGTGGATTTAATGAAGCAAAAATTAATATCATATGTACATGTGATCAAGTCATTGAGGAAAAAGATTTTTTAAATCCGATCAAAAAATAAAAATTTTCCAACAATGACTATTTCCTCATTAGAAGGAAATGACTACCACGGATTTAACGATATCAGCTCATGAGTACTAGTCAATTTCGATATCTTGCTAGAATTACTCCTCGAGTTTTTTCTTCCTTTTCTTCTATAGAAAAATTCATGAAGAATCTGAAGCGAGTCGAACAAAGATTTCATGAATCAATTAAACGAAATTTGAAAAAACAAAAGAGATCGCCGATACTTTCTAAAACGGATCTAACAATTACAAACTATTTATTAAAAAAAATTATTATAGAAGACATTCTTAATCCAACATCTGCCGTTCAAGACGATCGATCTGAAAGATTTTTATCGACTAAGAAAGATTAAATATTTTCCTGACGGCAAGATATAATCAGTGTCGCTCTAACAGCAGAATTAAACTTGGCTAATGGACTACTTCGAAAAATGGAGATCGATAAACGATAATAGTTACAGATGACAACGAAGACCGGAAGGACTTTCGCTGTGTGGTCGGTTGACTAGTCTTGACCGAGACGATTAAGAACTGAGAACGTGTGTACATAGCCTCTGTGTAAATAGTGTAGCAAAAACTTGGCTTCTTCCGGGTTTCCGCGCGTGAATTCGCTTTCTTACGGTCTCTTTCGTCAGGAGCACCAGGGACTTCGTAATCCTTGAAGAGAAAGCAGTACAAATGGAATCGTGTGCGTGCGTGGTGTCCAAGAGATCTCATGTGAGTGAATGTTCGATTTCGTGGGAAGAATTACGTGAAACGTAAGAATAATAATCCTTTTACTTTTTTGTTTTTTCTTTTTTTTTTTCTTTAATATCAAGCGGTTGCGAAATTTGTTAATATGAAATTTTATTTAACTTTTATTGTGCTAAGCTGGATAAATATATTGTTATTTTTGTAAAGGTTAACATTTACATTTTTTTAAAGGTTAGTAGATGAATGTTATTACAATATTTATCCTCGTTAATTATAATCTGCTATTAATTTAGTATGATTTTTCTGTTTGAGCTCAATCAATCGGGTTAATATCAAGATTAAAGCAATCCTAAAAAAAAAAGAAATATTTATTGTTTAATTTTTTAAATGAATATATATATTGAAATTTTAAAGTCCGTCATTTGAAGTCTCGAAAAAAAGCGTTTTCGCCTAACATTTACAATTATTATTATGTAAATATCACAAGCTTCAATGATCTAAGTGATTAGACGCATCCGCTGTTTAAGGAGATTCAGATCATGCCGTTATCGAGGTTAAATTATGATTGCAGGCATGATTTAAAGTGATATGTACCTATGTATTTTTCACAAATTGATTACTATTCTTTTATGATGATTATTACCAGTTGATTATTAATTTAATTTGTGATATTACATAATCCAGCTTCATTCATAGCTCCACGGTTAAGACTGTTTTTTAATACTGATAAATAATCAGTGCGCAGTTTACTTGAACTGGAAATTGTAAGATTCACGCAAAAATATTTTTAATCCTAATCGGTATTGGCTTCGAAATTTCTTTAAACTAATATCCGTGTGTCCAGTGTATATTAAATTAATATACCTTTATTTAAAGTTATACGTAATTGAACAATTTTTTTTGAAAGTCAAAATCCGAAAAATAAAGTTATATAACTTAAAATTTTGTAAGATTTTGTTTTTAAAAAATATTTGTCATAAACATTTTTTCACAATGTTAAAGTCCACTGGATCTATGAATACCGATTAGGGTCAAGGGGATCCTAAAGTAAAGTTCAAACTGCGATGAGATTGATTCAATAGGACTAACACCTGTAGGTACAAGGTTACGCGTCATCGACATCACTACATACTACTATATCAATATCGCACGCACACATATACCTAAATTTTTGTAAAGTTTTTGTATCGAATTAGGTATGTAAGTTGAATTTCACGTTATTTCTTCGCCTAGTAGTCTCGAATCTTCAATTTTTTTCATAAGTATAGATTGCAAAATTTTTATATCAAGTATCACAATTTTACAGCTACAGATGTCATATTGAACTAATTGTAAGTAAAGAATTCAATTTCAAAAATTTTTTCGTTATTGGTATAAAAATCTACGCATCAAATTAGTATTAGTGCGTATACTTTAATGGAAAAAAATTTGTATTACTTTTACAAGTCTGTTACATACGAAACATACGAAAATTCTTTACGAAAATTATTGTGTTTAATCGGTAAAACAGACAACTTTAGGATCTCCTTAAGAACCAAGACGCTTTGGTCGAATATGGCCGTTTTCACCGTTTTATAAAAATTACTTGTTGTATGACAAAGTGAAATGATTATTTTTTAAGAAGTTAACACTAGTTAGTTCATAGCATCGAAAATTACTTTAAATCGGACTAGATTTAAGGTGTTCCTTATAGATTTTTGAATGTGCTGAAAACGATGCTACAAGCCAAAAAAATTCTAATACTCAAGTTTCCAAAATATTGGAGGTATAATATTTAAAAAAAGCTTTCCCAACGATAGTTGACATTTCTATTGTTAAAAAAGTAAACGTTAATCTTAAAATTCCAATTAGAAGTCATGAACCATCGTTATAAAATACATTTATTTTTATGTTGACAATTTCAATCCTGTTAAACGCCGAAAGTAATCAAAATTGACTTTTTAATTACACAATTTTTATATTTTATCCACCTTGATGAATCAGCAATCTTAAATTACGAGTAAGGACTGACAATTCATAAATTCATAAATTCATAATTATAAACCCAAAAAAATCTACTAGTAGTGCCTATTCATTGATGCCCAAAAATCTCTCATTTAAAAATTTTTAAAAAACACTGACCTAGAAAAATATCAATCTATTGCTAAGAAAAATAATTACTCAATTTATTTTCTTTCTTTTAAGTAATGATTACCTTTAGCAAAGAATATTTTCTTAATCATAATCTTAAAATATACTTATTACAAAATTTTAGAAAAATTCATTATTGTGTACTCAAAACAAGAATTTATTTCCTTTTGAAGAATATTGTAAAATTAATAAAAGAAACGAGAAGTCTTCTATTATTTTAAATACGGAGCTACGGTCTGAATGTTAAGATGTTGAACTATTATATATATTCATATAAATGAATTAATTTCAGAAATGATAATTGCGAGCCGATATGGTTGTCGGACTTTCAATGCAATCAATCTGAAATATTAATAATCCCCCCAAATTTTCCAAATTTAATCTTAAAAAACTGTAATAAACTTATTGCGAAAAATATTGTCTCAGTCGGGAGTCGAATCCGGATCTCTTGCATTTCGTGCAAGCATCCTAAGCCTTTAGACTCCGAGATCTTAACAATATTCCTCGCAATAACCGATATATAGAGAGCTGTACATTGTAAGCGAGTGTGTATAAACGATAAAATTGGAAACAAGACCATTTATGTTAAATACATTACTTTAAATACATTACTTACGAAGCGCCACTACAGTCTGAATGTTAAAATGTTAAACTGCAATATTATATATATATTCATATAAATGAATTAATTTCAGAAATGATTTCTTTTATTAATTTTATAATATTGATAATAAGCATAAAACAAATCAAATTTGTTTCACTTTAATAAACTTGATTAAACTTATCAGAATTCAGAAATTATCAATTAATATAAAAAAATGAAGAGATTTGAAAAATTTAACGTATGGAATGCAAAACGTTTAATATACATATTACATTCTTAAAATGAGAGCGATAAATTTAATAAATTAAATAACACAATCAATATTAGAAAAATGCCTATTACGGTCGAAGCTGGATCTTTATTGCTTTTAAAAATAATCTTGCAAAATAATGCAAATAATCTTGAACTTACTAATATACACTATATATATATATATATATATATATATATATATATATATATATATATCATATAGTAGTCTTTAGAACTGCGAATTATTTTTTCCGGATATAAACACAATTAAAATTACTTTAGTAATCGCGAATTAAATTGATAAGCAATTTAATAATTTGATTCATCAAATTATAAAATCATCATCATATTATAAAGATGTTAATATTTTGAAACTATTAATAAATTTATTGCGAAAAATATTAGGAGGGGGAAAGTGAAGTGGAACTCGCTTCGCGCAGCAAGTCACCTCTCGGCAGAGGGAAAAGGTGGGACGGAACTCGCTTGTGATCATGTTAAAAAATCCATTGTTACTAAAACCCCCTATATTCGAATATTCACATAAAAAAATCTCTTAAAAATCTCTTAATTTTTTGCATGTAACTTGCGAACGCACAATCACCGATATTCATTACTGAAGATATACAGACGAAGACAACATGATATTAAATGATTTAAAAGGGGCATTCGACGATAGTGTAAGTTTCATTCTCTACCCTAACGTTAATCTACTTCAATTCATTCATTCAATGGCGCAACTTCCCAAGACGAGATAGGGTTGTCATGAGAGGGCTTTGTGCTGAAATTTCTTTCTGAGTTCAAATTGTAGGTACTCATATCTACTTTTTTTTAGCACTTCGGTCTTTTTTGGAAATTCAATATGATGGGCCTAACATGATGATTATAGTTCATGAAGTATTGATTGAGAAGAAGTGTTATAAACGTCTTAAAAATTTTAGTCGATTAAATTAAAATCATGTATGAATCATGGCAATCATTTTGAAAAATACTATTTCGATAAAAATGTGATTTATGCATTTTTCTTAGTATCAGAGAGAATGGCCGATTTGACAGAGAATGAAACCCCTCTCAGAATATTGAAGGTCTCAGAATGACAAATATTTCATGTGGCTCCGTTTTAGAGCGATTCATAATCAACAAATCGTTCGAATCTTGCATCCTCTATATACGGAAAATTTATTAGCGAAAACGCAGAGAAACTTTTTAGATTTAGGTGACTCTTTGACTAAGTTCAATCATAGGACTGATTAGTGATGTAACAGATAACGCGCTGATCTGCTATACTAGACATCCCAGATTCGATCCTCGACAGAACCGAAAAATTTTCATACGCTTGTAGCTTCTCTCGGAAGGCAATGGTAAACCACCAAGTAGTATACTTGCCTAGGAAATCTCCCTATCAAAAACTGCCATTCGGAATCAGCGTTTAAATAGATCCCCATATACTTTGTGTACGATCAGTGTGTCCGCACAGGTATATGAGAAGGAGGCACCTACATGCTGTGAGCGTATGAAGAAGATTGTAGCCAGAAATTCATATTTCAAATGTGATCGTATCTCTTATATTTGATGTTTATCGAATAAATGCTTTCTTACTTCATTATAACAACTAGTAGAGTCGTCATCCTCGTTATTGTTACTATTACTAAAAAATAGAGGGAATAGATTTTAGAACGAATTAAACCAAGTCAAAGAGTTCTTTACCATTTTGCAATTTTCACAATCATTAATACGATATTAATTACTGAAAATCACCGAATGGTTTTCGGTAATTTTTTACTCAAGTACTATCAATTTTACAGAAAAACAGCAAGAGACAAAAATTGTTTATTTTCTTTTTATAGAGTTCTAAGAATTTTTTTGGAATTTTTTAGTATCACGTTTTCTCATATTGGTAAAAATAGTTGCCAATATATTAGGTGTACAACTTTGCTTCCGCCGGTTTCCTAGATGGCTTTAGCGGTAAGTGGTCGAATCGAAATAAATAGATCATAAACGTCATACAATAAACTTGGGCATCTGTCAACATAATCCCATAGAAACATTAGTCGATTTGTGTCTGCATCATAAAGTCATAAATTCTCAATTGAAAATGTCAGTTTACGAGCCAAATTTTCGTCATTTGCGGTTTTAATTTTTTGCTTCAATATGAAGAAATGTACGGCTGAATGCTCTCAAATACTTATGGTGAGGCCGCTATTAGTGAAAGAACGTGTCGTGAGTGGTTTCAACGCTTCAAGAACGATGATTTTGACGTCGAAGACCGGCATAACGGTGGAAGAAAGATTTTCGAAGATACAGAATTGGAGGCATTACTTGAGCAAGATTCGTGTCAAAATCAAGAAGAATTGGCACGATCATTGGGA
>Ga0157363_1005075_pt1 | contig 12238 bp, 8 predicted proteins | sample AttsexASBM1_FD_111477 | JGI IMG/M metagenome (GOLD analysis project Ga0157363, IMG submission 111477) | Fungus gardens microbial communities from leaf cutter ant in Ribeirão Preto, State of São Paulo, Brazil - Atta sexdens ASBM1 | ecosystem: Host-associated > Fungi > Mycelium > Unclassified ...
ATTCGCAGCGCTGAGGCGGAGACGTTGTGCCAGGAGCCAGGCGCAGGGATGCGACAGGCAGTTCGGGTAGGCCATGGATGGCCGTACCCGAACGATCCGACCGGCACGACGTTGCAGCCGAGGGCACCGCGAAGCGGCGCGAGGACGGCCCGGCAGCAGCCGAGGTGCTGTGGCCCGCACTCAATCGCACATCCAGAGGTGGCCAGCACCAACATGCCCACCCGCGCATAATAAAAAAGGCCGCCATTTTAAGAAAATGACAGCCTCACCTGAAGAGCCCCTTAACGGACAAGCATCAGGCATTACGCAGGAGAATAAATCTCCTGCAAACCTGGCAGTGTGAGCAAGCGCTCGCGCCACCATGTTGCAGCATTACCACAGGCCGTTTCATTCCACGCCAGATACGCCATATCACGCCGACATTCGCTATCCAACTGACGCGCCACCAGCGCCCCACTCTCCAGATGGGGTTTCGCCAGATACAGCGGCAAATAACCGCAGCCCAAACCATCCAGCTGCGCCTGCAATTTTGCCGGGAAGTCATGCACGCTCAGCGTTTTCTGTTCATCCAGCACGCGTAGGTCAATGCCTGCACTATGTCGTGAGGAGTCATGCACTGTCACCGCTCGATACTGACGAATCTGCTCGCGCAGCAGCGGTTCGGGTGCGGCGGCAAGCGGATGCTCTGGCGCAACGGCAAACACATACTCCAACCAGCCCAGCGGCTGGCAGACAATCTCTTTGCGCGTGGCGGGTTCTTGCACCGCGCCAAAGACAATGTCCGCTTCGCCGTAATTCAGCGCTTCCCAGCAGCCTGAAAGCACGTCCTGGCGGAATTGCAGCTGAGTGTGGGGATGTTCCTGATAAAACTGATCAATCAGCGGTGTGAGAATACGAAAAGGCAATGAGGCATCCACGCTGATCACCAGTTGGCTCTCCCAACCACTCTCCACATAGCGCGCCTGTTGTTCTAATTCATTCACGGCACGCAGCAGGGTGCGCCCTTTATCCAGCATCAGACGGCCCGTTGGCGTAAACGTTGCGCGATGGCCGGAGCGATCCAGCAGCGTTATTTTTAGATCGCTCTCCATTTTTTGCACGGTGTAGCTCAACGCCGAGGCGGTTTTAAACAAGCGTGCCGCTGCCGCCGCAAAGGTGCCGTGACGATCCAGCGCATCCAAAATCAGCAGCGCTTCAAGGTTTAAACGCATTCCCCATCTCTCCCCAAAAATTGTTGAACAACAACCCAAAATCTATCCGTTATCAATAAACGCTCTCATTTCGTATTTTTTTACTCAACGAAGCAAGCACTTTCACCAGCGGAAAATAAAGGACCACACCATGAATTACTCACAACAGGCCAACCATGTGACGCTGGTGATTACTCACAGCATCCTGCCTGAAAAGCAGGCTGACTATGAACAATGGCTCGATACCATCATGCCGCAAGCTGCCAGCTTTCCCGGCCACCTTGGCGTTAACGTGCTGCGTCCGGTCCACGGCGACAACGCTTACACCGTGCTCATTCGCTTTACCGGGCTGGATGAGCTATACGCTTGGCTGAAATCCGATCAGCGTCAGGCACTGATAAAAGACCTTCCTGCGATGCTGGCCCAGCCGGAACATATTGAAGTACGCCCCGGAGCCGCCTTCTGGTTTACCCCGGTGCAAAAAGGCCAGGTCAAACCGCCGAAATGGAAACAATACTTACTGACGCTGGGGGTGATTTTTCCCTCAACCAACCTGGTGCCCTGGTTCTGGAATCAGGTATTGCCCGCCGCGCATGGCACGCTATGGGGTCATTTGTTGAATGATGCCAGCGTAGTGGCACTGGTGGTGTTCATGTGGATGCCAGTGGTCACCCGAGTGTTAAAACAGTGGCTGATTGGCCGCAACGCGTAATCTAACTGGAGCAGAGATAATGACAACGGCCTCACTGATTTTTACTAACGGCAAATTTCACACTGTGGATCGCGCCAACCCTTTCGCCAGCGCAGTCGCGATTAAAGATGGCAAATTTCTTGCCGTCGGCAGCGAAGCGGAAGTGATGCAATTCGCAGGCAACGATACTCAAATCATTGATGCGAAAGGCCACACCGGCATTCCCGGTCTTAACGATTCACACCTGCACCTGATTCGCGGCGGCTTAAACTACAACCTGGAATTGCGCTGGGAAGGCGTTCCTTCGCTAGCCGATGCGCTGCGTATGTTGCGTGAACAGGCGCTGCGTACACCATCACCACAGTGGGTACGTGTGGTCGGCGGCTGGAGTGAGTTTCAGTTTGCGGAACGTCGCATGCCCACGCTGGATGAGATCAACGCTGCCGCGCCGGATACGCCAGTATTCATTCTGCACCTGTACGATCGCGCCCTACTCAACCGCGCCGCGCTGCGCGTGGTGGGTTACACCAAAGACACGCCAAACCCTCCTGGCGGTGAGATCCAGCGCGACAGCAATGGCAATCCAACCGGTATGCTGATTGCCCGCCCTAACGCCATGCTGCTGTACGCAACGCTAGCGAAAGGCCCCAAGCTGCCGCTGGAACAGCAGGTCAACTCCACCCGTCAGTTTATGCGTGAGTTGAACCGTCTCGGCCTGACCAGCGCCATTGATGCAGGCGGCGGCTTCCAGAACTATCCCGATGATTACGATGTGATTTCTGAGCTGCACGCTAAAAAGCAGCTAACGGTACGCATCGCCTATAACCTGTTCACCCAAAATCCAGGCAACGAACTGCAAGATTTTGAGAAGTGGACCGATATGCTGAAGCCGGGCCAGGGCACGGACTTCCTGCGTCACAACGGTGCGGGCGAGATGCTGGTGTTCTCCGCAGCCGATTTCGAAGACTTCCTTGAGCCACGTCCCGATCTCGCACCGGGCATGGAAGATGAATTAGAGCGCGTGGTGCGTCACCTGGTTGAGCATCGCTGGCCGTTCCGCCTGCATGCCACCTATAACGAATCGATCAGCCGCATGCTGGACGTGTTTGAAAAAGTAAACCGCGACATTCCGTTCAACGGCTTGCACTGGTTCTTTGACCACGCAGAAACCATTACCGAGGCCAACATCGAACGTGTGAAAGCGCTGGGCGGTGGGCTGGCAGTGCAACATCGCATGGCGTTCCAGGGGGAATACTTTGTTGATCGCTACGGCAAAGAAGCGGCGAAACAGACCCCGCCAGTGGCACGGATGTTGGACGCGGGCGTACCGGTAGGCTTAGGGACGGATGCCACCCGCGTAGCCAGTTATAACCCATGGACTGCGCTCTACTGGCTGGTTTCAGGCCGTACCGTGGGCGGCATGCAGTTGTACGATGATAATGCCCGTATTGATCGTGAAACCGCGCTGATGTTGTGGACCAAAGGCAGCGCGTGGTTCTCCAGCGAACAAAATGCCAAAGGTGAGATCAAAGTCGGTCAGTTGGCGGACCTGGTGCTGCTGTCGAAAGATTTCTTCAGCGTGCCGGAAGAGGAAATTAAAGGGATTGAATCCGTGTTGACGCTGGTCGATGGTGAAGTGGTGTATGCCGCTGGCGGGTTCACGCCGCTGTCTCCACCACCGGTGCCGGTGCTGCCTGAGTGGTCGCCTGTGGTCACCGTGCCAGGCCACTATCGCAGCGCGCCACCGCAGGCCAGCGGTCGTGCGGCGATGATGCCGAAAGTGCACCAGTGTAGCGGCCCTTGTGGTGTACACAGCCACTCACACGATGTGGCACGTCAGTCATCCGTGCCGGTCTCCGATAACAATGCATTCTGGGGTGCGCTCGGCTGTTCTTGCTTTGCGTTTTAAGTGGGGTGCGGGGTAATAACCTACCCCGCCAAACCAAACCCTTGCTTGCCGTTCTTCTTAATCAAATACATCGCTTCATCGGCGCGCGTCAGCGCCTCATCAAAACTATGATGCTCCTGGACCGGTGCCACGCCAATTGAGGCACCGATCTGCGCATGACCGTTATCGACATCAAACGGCGTCAGTGCGGCATCCAACACCGCATTCATCATGATGCGCACTTTTGGAAAATCGATCAGGAAAGGCATCAGCAACACAAATTCGTCACCGCCCAAGCGCCCGACAACCACATTCGGTGGCACCAATTCACTGATGCGTTGGCTGAGCTGAATCAGCACTTCATCACCACTGCGATGACCGAGAGTGTCGTTAACATGCTTGAAGTTATCGAGGTCGATAAAGGCGATACACAAGGGGCCCTGCGCTTTCATTTTGGTGAAATGAGTATGCAGCGCATGACGGTTAGTCAGGCCGGTCAGCGGATCGTGATGCGCCAGAGAGGAAAGCTGCGCTTCGTAGTTTTTCTCTTTGGTCATATCAATGTGCGTGCCGGTGACCTTGAGCGGATTGCCCTCTTCGTCCCACTCGGTGACACGGCCACGATCCAGCACCCAAGTAATTTTGTCATTCTTACCCAGCATGCGGTGCAGCGCCTCATAGTAGGGCGCACGCCCTTCTATATGATCGTAAAAGGCTTTCAACACCTCATCGGCATCGTCGGGATGCAAGCATTCACGCCAGACCTCAAACTGCGCTTTAGTCTCTTTTGGCTGAAAACCCAGCATCGAGCCCCAGCGACGGTTGAAAATCACCAGCTTGCCGCTAGGAATATCCAACTGCCACAGACATAAACCGGTTCCATCCAGCGCCGCACTCAGCTTGTTACGCGCGTCATGCGCTATGCGCTTTAAGCGCGCATTATGCTTTTTCAGATTCTGAATCTGCTGACGTAGCGCTTCTTCGGACATAATGACGGTCGGAGAGGAAATAAGAGCTATTTTGCCTGCCTGGAAGTTTCTGTAAATAAAACAAATGAAAAGCCGATCAGCAGCGGCAAATTGCGCGGACCTCAGACGGAACGGCGAAGTTATCCTGAAAATTCAGCGAACAAAACTTTCTTTAGCGAAAACAGGCAGTGGAATACGCGCCAACTCACGAAAAAAATCATTCCTCAATACGCTCAGCACCTACATCAAAATCTGAACGGCCTCCCTAAACATCTCCCCCAGGCGAAAGAATTACGTTCTGTGACGCGGATCAAGGGTTATTCGCCTGGTGACGCTGTCATCATGTTTACTAGAATGGTAGTTTAACAGTTATCGCAGCAACACGATGACGGTGGATGAGATTATGCAACTGACAATGCGTTGGTTTGGTCCGAAAGAAGATAAAGTTTCGCTGGAATATATTCGCCAGGTGCCGGGTGTACGCGGCGTGGTCGGCGCACTGTACGATGTGCCCGTCGGGGAAACCTGGCCCAAGGATAAGATTAAAGCGCTGGTTGATCAGGTGCATGCCGCCGGGCTGACGGTCGAAGTGATCGAGAGCGTCAACATTCACGACGACATCAAGATCGGCCTGCCGAGCCGCGATCAATATATTGAGAATTATAAGCAGAGCATCCGCAACCTCGCCGAAGTGGGTGTGAAGGTGATCTGCTACAACTTCATGCCGGTGTTTGACTGGATGAAGACCGACATGAACTATGTGCTGCCAGACGGCTCACTCACCATGGCGTTCGAAAAGAAAGGTATCGATAAGAGCCTCGACGAAGTGGTGCAGGAAGTCCTCGGCAACTCGAACGGTTTCGCGCTGCCGGGCTGGGAACCAGAGCGTCTGGCAAAAGTGCAGGATCTGTTCGCGCAGTATAAAGATGTCGATGATGCCAAACTGCGTGAAAACCTCGCTTACTTCCTGAAAGCGGTGATCCCAGTGTGTGAAGAAGTGGGCGTGAAGATGGCGATCCATCCTGACGATCCACCGTACTCGATCTTCGGCTTGCCACGTGTCGTGAAAAATCGCGAGGATCTCGACTGGATCTGTAACGTCGTAGATTCGGAAGCCAACGGGATTACGCTGTGTACCGGATCAATTGCGGAAGATCCGCAGAATGACGTGTACGGCATTCTGGCCGAGTTCTCACGCCGCAAGCGTATTCCGTTTGCCCATGTGCGCAATATCAAGATTATACAGGATAAAGATTTCTACGAGTGCGCGCACCCAACGGAATACGGTTCCCTGGATATGTATAAAGTGCTGCAGTCGATGTATGACAACGGCTTCGATGGTTACATCCGTTCGGATCACGGTCGCTTTATCTGGGGCGAAACCGGTCGTCCAGGCTATGGCTTGTATGACCGCGCACTCGGCACCACCTATCTGATGGGGCTGTGGGAAGCACTGAGTAAGCGCTAGAACAATGCTTGTCAGTTAAGCGCTTTTTTGGTCGCCATGAATGGCGACCCTACATTGCTCGGTGCAGTATTCGTTCGGTACGGTTTTCGTAGGGTACGGTTTTCGTAGGGTGCAGTTTTCGTCCGGTGCAGTTTTCGTCCGGTGCGGTTTTCGTAGGGTGCGCATTCATGCGCACCGAACAAACCACCTTGTAGCGGCGCAATTTATTGCCCCAACGCCTCCACCTTCTCCAGCGCCGACCACAACGTGGCTGGCGTCAGTGAAATCGGCAGATAATAGATCGACTCTCCAGGTCGCAACGTGTGGTGTATAACGCGTTCGACCTGATCACGTTGCCTAATATCCACATCCAACTGCGCCAGCGTTGTCGGGAGATCGAAACGTTTATAGGCGGCTATCAACTGCTCGGTCACCTCATCCTGTCCCAGCAGTGCACTCTGCACCAAAATGCCATAGGCCACTTTGGTACCGTGCAGGAACTGCGCGGTTTGTGGCAGTACAGTTAAACCGTTGTGCACTGCATGTGCCGCCGCAATACGCGTGTAGCGTTCACCTAATCCGCCAACCATGCCCCCACCCGCTACAATCGCATCCACCACATCACGAAACGCCAATGTCAGTTGCTGCAACTGCTGATCGGCTAAAGCCGCTTCGCTTTTATCCAACAGCACATCACGTAGCGTTTTTGCAATGTCCAGACCCAGCCGCACCGTAAGCGGCAGCTCTGCGGGCTTTGGCGCCAACACCACCGCTTCGTACCATTTTGCCAGGGTATCGCCGATACCCGCCTGCAAATAACGAGCGGGGGCTTGCAGAATGATTTGTGGCTCTAGCAACAACAGGTGATTAGCCTGCGGGAAGACTTCAAAATGGAGTGCTTCACCCGCATCGTTATACCAGACCGACAGCGGCGTCCAGGCCGCACAGGTCGCCGCAATAGTAGGAATAGTGACCACGGGAAGTCCCAAGCGATGTGCCAGCGCTTTTGCCGTATCGAGTATCGTGCCACCGCCAACGCCTATGATGACCTGGCGATCCTCCCCCGCTTCCTGCGCTAAGGCCGTCACTGCTGGCACACTACAATGTCCAGCGAACACCGACAATTTTGCCCCTGGCAAATCGAGCCAAGGCTCCAGCCATGGTTGGGCGGCGACCAGCGCACGCTCTCCTGTCACCCAAAAGGCCTTACCTAACTGTTCTGCGCTGTAGTAATCCGCTAAACGGGCTATCGCGCCAGGGTGTGAATAGTAATTGGCCGGGCCTGGTACAACCTGGATGTGGTGCTCGCTCATAAGATTTCCCCGTTGAAATAATGCGCTATGGTCTGCCGCCCGCTTTGCCAAAGCTAATGATTTATCTGGCTTAACTTATGCATTTTCCTTGATTGCCAAGCCGTATCAGAGGAGGAAAAATCCGAGCAGATCGCCCGCTTATTACAACCACAAACCAGCGGAGCGCGACCTGCAACTCATACATCTTCTTCGGGGAACATCATGAAAAAATGGGCTTTATCACTGGTTACACTGGCGCTGCTGAGTAGCACCGTCATCGCTGCGGATGCACTGCCGCCCTTGCCTGCTAAGTTGGCGAATCATCAGGGACCGATTCGTATTGCGGTGATCCGCAATTTGGGCTCTGACGATAACACCACCCAGTTTGTCGCCGGTGCCGTACAGCAAGCTAAGCAACTGGGTTTTAAGGTCAGCACCTTCCTCAGCCAAGGGGATGATGCGCGTTTTCAGGATTTCGTAAACCAGGCGATTAGCCAAAAATATGATGGCATTATTCTGTCGCAGGGCCGTGCGCCCTACTCTGAAGCGTTAGTGAAACGCATCCACGACAGCGGTATTGCCGTCTCAGTATTTGATACCGCCGTCGACCAGGTGCCGGATGGCGTAACCGTCACCCAGCAGGATGATGCTTCACTGGCAGAGGAATCGCTCAAACCGCTGATCAAAGATTTCAACGGCAAGGCCAATATCGTCAAACTGTGGGTGGCAGGTTTCCCGCCGATGGAACGCCGTCAGACTGCATGGCAGCAAATTTCGAAAGCCAATCCAGGCATTCACGAGCTGGAATCGATTGGTGCAGTGTCAGCAGACGTTCAGGGCGATACCGCCAACAAAATCGGTGCGATTCTGGCGAAGTATCCGAAAGGAAAAATCGACGCTATCTGGGGCACCTGGGATGCATTCAGTCAGGGAGCCTATAAAGCGCTGCAGGAAAATGGACGTACCGAGATCAAACTCTACAGTATTGATATCTCTAACCAAGACTTGCAGCTAATGCGTGAAAAGAACAGCCCATGGAAAGTCAGCGTTGCCGTCGATCCCAAACTGATTGGCGCAGTAAACGTGCGTTTGCTGGCTTATAAAATTGCCGGCGAGCCGACCCCAGCCCACTATGAATTTAAAGGCGCCGTGATCACCCAAGATCTGGTCAATGGTCAGCCGGGCGCCGCTAACGTGGCAGGATTGCAGAAAGTCATTCCGGGCTGGGGCCAGAGCAGCGATTTTGTTGCACCATGGTTTGCCACACTTGCCGAGAAAGCTAAGTGAGGCCCTGATGACGCAGCTTCCTACCCCCGAATACAGCCGCAATATGCGGCTGATTGGTCACAGCGATCAGGGCGGCCGCCCAGATGGTGTACAGGTGATGGTGCATCGCGGTTTTGCCTACGTTGGACATATGGTGTCGCAGGGATTTAGCGTGATTGATGTGCGCGATCCGCGTCAGCCAAAAACGGTGAATTATGTTGCCGCCCCACCCGGAACATGGAACGTACACTTACAGGCTCACGATGACCTGTTGCTGGTGATTAATGCGCGTGACCTGTTTGCCGATGTGCGTTTCGCAGATGAAAAAGTGTATTACACCCGCTCCGTTGGCCACACCACGGCCGATATCCAGGAGAAGAGCTGGCAATCCGGGCTAAGGATTTTTGATATATCCTCACCCACCCAGCCGCGTGAGATCGCTTTCCTGCATCTCGACGGGATTGGGATACATCGTATCTGGTATGTCGGTGGGCGCTGGGCCTATGTATCTGCATTGATCGATGGCTTCAGTGATTACATTCTTCTGACCATTGATCTGACCGATCCACGTCAGCCACAGGTCGTTGGTCGTTGGTGGCTTCCGGGGATGCATACGGCGGGGGGTGAAACACCCGACTGGGAGCAAGGCAAACGTTATGCGCTGCACCATGCCATCATCAGTGGTGATACCGCTTATGGCTGCTGGCGCGACGGCGGCTTAACGCTGCTGGATGTCAGCGATCGCGCTGCACCACAGTTAATCAGCCATCGTAACTGGAGCCCACCGTTTGGTGGTGGCACCCATACCGCATTACCCTTACCCGATCGCAATCTGCTGGTGGTGTTGGATGAAGCAGTGCTGGATGAGCAGCAGGATGGCGAGAAATTAATATGGCTGTTTGATATCCGTGAACCCGCCAATCCCATCAGCCTATCCACCTTCCCACAACCAGATGAGCGTGATTACGTCGCCAAAGGGGCACACTTCGGTCCTCACAACCTGCATGAGAATCGCCCCGGCAGCTTCGTCAGTGATACGTTGATTTTTGCTACCTATCAGAACGCCGGAGTGCGAGCCTACGACATATCGAACCCCTATCAGCCAAAAGAGACCGGAGCCTTAGTGCCCGCGGCACCGGCGCGCATGATGGATACACGCCCGGATCGTCCACAGGTGATTCAAAGCTGCGACGTGTTTGTGGATGCCGAAGGCATTATCTACAGCACCGATTACAACGGTGGATTGTCGATTATTGAATATCGCGGGTAGCTTCTGAGCAGGTCGCCAATGATGGCGACCTGCTTGTTAAACCCAGCCTTTAAACAACAGGCTGGCATTCACGCCGCCAAAGCCAAAACCGTTTGACAGCACATACTGCATCGCCAGCGGTTGCGGTTTTAACGCCACCAAATTCAGCCCTGCTGCGGCTTCGTCAGGGTGCAGTAGATTGAGCGTCGGCGGTGCGATTTGATCGCGTAGCGCCAGAATCGAGAAGATTGCTTCTACTCCGCCCGCAGCGCCGAGCAGATGCCCTGTGGCCGATTTAGTCGAGGTGATGGCCACCTCGCTCCCCGCAAAAAGTGTGCGGATCGCTGCCAGTTCACCCTTATCCCCCACTGGCGTCGAGGTGGCATGCGCATTAATGTGCTGCACGTCGGCAGGAGTAATGCCTGCCTGCGCCAGCGCAGTCTCCATTGCACGGCGCGCGCCTTCACCGGTTTCAGGTCCAGCAGTGAGATGGTAGGCATCAGCGCTGGTGCCGTAACCGACAAGCTCTGCCAGTGGTGTCGCCCCGCGAGCCTGCGCATGCTCCAGTGATTCAATCACCAGCAGGCCAGCGCCCTCGCCCATGACAAACCCATCGCGATCGCGATCAAACGGACGTGATGCCTGCTCAGGGTGATCGTTAAAACCCCCTGACATCGCTTTCGCGGCGGCAAAACCCGCCAGGCTCACACGATGGATCGCCGCCTCGGTGCCGCCGCACAGCGCAATATCCGCTTCGCCGCTGCGAATCAACCGTGCCGCGTCACCAATGGCCTGCGCGCCCGCCGCACAGGCGGTCACCGGCGCACCAATCGGACCACGGAAGCCGTGGGCAATCGACACATGTCCCGCCGCCAGATTGGCGAGAAACGAAGGAATGGTGAAAGGCGACAGTCGGCGTGGACCGCGATTGGCGGTGGTTTCCACCGCATTGGCGATTTCGTTGAAGCCGCCGATTCCGGTCGCGATCACCGTGGCGGTACGCTGGCGCAGCGCCTCATCCTGCGGGAACCAGTTGGCTTGCGTCAGCGCCTCATGCGCCGCCACCAGCGCAAACTCAATAAAGCGATCCATTTTCTTGCGATCTTTCGGCGCGATCACGCGTTCGGGATCGAAGCCGTGCTGAGGATCCTGCACCAACGTCGGCACCTGCCCTGCGACTTTGCAGCTAATGTCCTGCACCATCTCTTCCGGCAAGGCGCTGATGCCGGATTTGCCCGCCAGCAGTGACTGCCATACCGCTTCCGTGCCGCAGCCAAGCGGCGAAACCAACCCCATGCCTGTAATCACAATACGTTTCATTGATAACTCCTTAAGCCGCGGGCTTTTTCATTAAGGGAACCAGCAGCGCGGCGATACAAAATCCGACCATAATCAGCCAGAATGCGTCCGAAAAAGCCTGCGTCCGCGCCTCGCGCAGGGTGAGTGAAGCCAGAGATTGCAGCGCTGCAGTGTGCGCGGCATCCGGGCTTAATCCGTTGAGCACCAAGGCTGCGGTGCGCGATTGAAGATAGTCACCCAGCGACAGGCTGGCAGTGTTGAGATGGTCAGCCAGGCGACTGAAGTGCAGGTTAGTGCGGTCGTTGAGCACGGTACCGCACAGCGCGATGCCTATGGCTCCACCAAGATTGCGCATCAAATTAAACAGCCCTGAGGCTAATTTTAGTCGTGCAGGTGGCAAGCTGCCGAGAGTCAGGGTGACGGTAGGCGCCACGGCAAACTGCTGTGCCATACCGCGAAACGCCTGTGGAAACAGCAGCTCCTTCGCCCCCCAGTCGTGGGTGATAGGCACGAAAAAAAACATTGAGACACCAAAACTCATCAATCCGAACGCCAGCAAAATGCGCAGATCGACGCGATTTGCCAGCCACGCATAAAACGGGATCGACAGGATCTGGAAGATGCCGGTGGAGAAGATCGCCAGCCCAATCTCCAGCGCGCTAAAGCCGCGCACCTGGCTGAGAAACAGCGGTGTGAGATAGATGGTAGCGAAGATCCCCACCCCAGCCATAAACGAGAAATAACAGCCGAGGGTAAAGCCCGGATCTTTCAGGGCGCGGAGATCCATAATCGGTTTCGCATGATTCAAGGTGCGGATCACGAACAGCACGCCACACACCAAAGCGATCCAGCCCGTGGTCGTGATGGTGCTATCGTCAAACCAGCCCCAACGCGGTCCCTCTTCAAGCGTGTATTCCAGACAGCCCAGCGACAGTGCCAGTAACAGGA
>Ga0157363_1005076_pt1 | contig 12236 bp, 7 predicted proteins | sample AttsexASBM1_FD_111477 | JGI IMG/M metagenome (GOLD analysis project Ga0157363, IMG submission 111477) | Fungus gardens microbial communities from leaf cutter ant in Ribeirão Preto, State of São Paulo, Brazil - Atta sexdens ASBM1 | ecosystem: Host-associated > Fungi > Mycelium > Unclassified ...
CCATTCATGAGATATTAGCAGACAAAGCTTTTACAGCTACTGATGGCCTGATATCTCAGTCATTTGTTGTTGCTCTTGTACCTCCTGCATATGTGCAGATAGCCCCCATTTGGGACTTTCTAGTGCAACTTGGTTTGTGAAAATCAGTCCACTGGTTGTGGAGATACAAGCTGAATGAAGTTTGTGACAGAAATATAATAGAAGATTCAGGAAAGAATGACATTATTACAATGTATATGATACATGTTGACCATATGGATAATATATGGCCTTTAAAGTAGGTTAATAGTACTGTAGCACAGACCAGTAGCTTAGCATATATAAGATAAACAATTTTGTATCAAGTTCTCTATTAAGTTCTTTTATGTTAATCTTAATATAGGATTTCTTTTCTTGACTCATTTTAAGGTCTTGAGACCATAATACATATAGAATATCTCATCATTATGATCTATTCTTTTTGCCAGTTGACCTCAGATCAGCCAAGTGAAGCCAAAGATGAGGTTTTGTTTATCTAGACTGAAGATAGTGAGTAAGACTTGCTTGGAGTATGACTGATACCATAGTATATTGTTCATAACCTTGGATATCTAGCCATATTTGTTGGAAATACTATTAACATTGTATACAAATACAGAGCTTGCATGTATTTATATGGTGTTTTTCTATAAAACTCTAGTTGATAAAGATTTCAAAGTTGACTAATATATATAAAGACAGATTCCATAGTATCCATAGTTTCTAAGAAGATAGAAAGATATAAAAAAGCTCTGTCAATATTAAGAGTATAAATTACTAAATCAAGAGGAAGTCTTTTTTCTCACTAGGAGCATTTAGTAGAGGTTATGGAATTTGCAGAAATTAAACAAACAAATATATCAGAGAAGTCACTATTATTCTCTATGTATTCTTCTACTTTGAGTACAGTATATCTTTCAAGTCCATTGGTTCTAGCTGTTAACAAGTTCCATATCCTTTAATGTATTGAAATCTTCTATAAGCTTCTTTTGTTGCTTTGTAATTAATTATTAAATGTCTAGCTTTATGAAACACACTCTGACTACATAGTTTGGATTTCCACAGTAATAGAACTCTTTAGTTGGTATAACATAAGGCTCATAGATGGCATCAATATTTATACAAACACTAAGAAGAAGTACTAGTGGTAGCTAGTTAAAGAACTATATGAAGCTTAGAGAATAAGTGTAGGAATAGAGACAGTTCATTGAGTTAATTGAAAGGTTTTATTTGCTTGTCAGGCTTGATCTATCCTATATGTAGCTTTGAACTAAGTAAGAGTATTAGTGTTTTGAGCCTATTTACCAACAAAGTTATAATTTGGTTCTAAATTGTTTGAAGTCTATATAGATTAGTATAACTAGTTGAGAAGATTAGGATTTGAAAATTATATAAGTAGTCTTTCACAACATAGCTTCTTTGCCAGAATTAAAGACAATAGACTTGGTTTATTTTATTTTACTTTTTATTTTTATTTTTATTTTATTTATTTTCTTATTTTGGACTTAGGTTTAGAATATAATATCACATGCCATGGTTATAGTCACATGATCATATATCATATAAAAGAACATAGAAGATTTTAGAATAATATTACATGGCAGATTTACTACATATTAATCTCATAGATAATACATACTCTTTAGGGTAGACTAGGTTTAGTGTAGTATAGACTATCAGCTTAGCATATATAAGGGTAGATACTTTGTACTTAGAAACTTGATCAAGTTCTCTTGTATACAAGGTTTCTTTTTTATCTTAACACTTTGAGATTTAAGTTATAATATTATTTGATAATAGTTAGTCTCTTCTAACTTGGTGATAGCTTTGACAGTAGCATTAATTGGATAAAAATAAGTATAAAAGAGTTTCTCAAATACTAACTATATAAAAATAAGAAAGATTCTCATATTGAACTCTTCTTAAAATAGACTTTCAGACTACTTTATGGCTTGACCACTTGTAAAGAATAATAGGAATCTAAAATTTTGTTCTGATATATGTGAATTAGTCCATAGACAGCTAGATATATAGAGAGTAGAAGCTGAGAAAAGCTTGACCTGTTTGTTAATTACTACTAAAGTTTAGTAGGAGAAACATAAGATTGAGAGTAATGAGAAGGGATTCTAGGTGTGAAAGTATTGGTAGGAAAAGAGTAGTTTGAAGGTAATGATAGATAGAATATATCTGTAGGTGCAAGGATGGAGTTTGATATAAAGGCTTATAAGTTTCTAAGTTAGACTACAAAACTAGTAAGAATATTGTTATTAACAAGTTCTAAGATGTGTTAGTTCTTAGTCACTTCTCTCAAATAGTGCTGGAGAATGCTTAAGACTTTATTAGTAGATATAGGATTCATAAGATAATTGCTTAGAACAAACATTGTTAAGAAAGTAAGAAAATAAAAGGAAAGTTGAGTTATGAAGTGGATAATCTAAGACTACCAGACTTGCAATGTTTTGAGATTCCAAAGAGAAGATTTTGTCCTACTGTTAGGGTAACTAGTAAGGTCCATAGACTTTTGTGAACTTTCACAAGCTCTGAAAAGTCTTAAATATATGGTCTTACAAGTACAAGTAGTGTTTATCTCCAGAAAGTCTTAAGAGAATAGAATGAGAATCTCTAGAGATAGAAACAATCCTAATTACTACTGTAGTCCATTCCAATCTAGCAAAACAATGCTAATATAAGTAGGGAATGATAGTAACTATATGATTATAAACTCTGATGAAAGATACTAGAAAAGAAAGAAAGCTTATAGCAGTGACACTAAAATGAAAACAGTATGTATGTAGAAGTTAAGTAATACTAAATAGTACTTAACAGCAGAGATTGTATAGGCTTGTGAGGGTCTGTAGAGTTGGGGATACAATAACTAATGGAAAGTACAGACTCTGTGAGGTTCAGTGAGAATATAAGCAAAGTATCAGTGCTCAAGTTTTATGTAAAAGCAGGTTTTCTTACAGGAAGTTGCAGTTCAAATTGGCAGGAGACTTTTTAGTAGAGTTGAAAGGGGAGTTTAGAAGAGAGGACAATAAACCAGCAAAGATAGTGGTGACAGAGGTTAAGCAGGAAAGAGGTTAAGCTAGGGTATAACAAGAACTATATAATACTAGCTCTTAACTGCATGCTAAAGAATTCAAAGGGATAATATTAGTATCAGGAATTGAGAGAAGAGATAGAAACCATAGTATAAGAGAAGAATAAAATCCTTTGAAAGAGCTTTCATGAATGCAAAAGGATATCATTAAATATATATATATATATGAATAATATCTGCTTACAAATGCTTTTTCTTACTAACACACTCCTAAATAGTGAGTCTTATACTGTGTAACAAGCTCTCTTGGAAAATCTAGTAAATAAATTGCAAAGCTCCTTGAAAGCCTCCAATTCATCCTAGGCTAAAGGTATCTCTTAAGTCAAACCTTATGACTGATGATATCAACTAATACTTATCTCACTAGCCTTTTCCATGCTACTGGAACTCTTTGAAACCTGCCTGAAAGTGAAAGTAGGTACTAACAATGCCTACTTGAGAAGATAGCAATTAAACTACTCATAAATAGGAGAATTTAGATAAAAGTTCTCTCTCTTTCTCCCCTCTACTTATGGCTTATGTATTAGTCTAAAAATATAAGAAATAAATGTAACCTAAACAGCTGAAAAGGTCTTCTGAGATCTCAGAAGCACATGGTCTTTTCTTCATTCTTTATCCAATGCTGACCCAATGACTTGCTCACAAGTACTAATTTTCTTCCTCTTTAGTTATTTCTACTGGCTATCTTTACTTGCAAGCACATTTTTAACTCCTCCAGCTTCTAATCAGTTGTGTTGTTACCTTATTCTATCATCCAAATATTTGTAGTGATATTGATTGTACTTATGAGTACTTGTTCTTCATAGCTAGTCTTTTGCAAGTGCTGTGAAATCTCATATCCCTAAAGAACTCATTTTCTGAGATCCAGTTTGATTAATGGCTACCACATTATCTTTCAAGTTTGTTTCTGCTCAAGTGAGCCTGAAATGTTATCTAGGAGTATCAAGTCTTCTCACTAAAGCCTTTAAATAGGTCTTAAGTGCTTGAAAACTTGACAAGAGTATGTTTTCTTATAAAAAGCATTTTATGGTGTAATAGTAGAACTTAAGCAAACAGAACAAGATTCTTGGACTATAGATGAATTTGTTCAGATTTTAAAATATGTAGCATAAGATAGTGAATATGAAAAATAAGCTTTCATTGAAGAGTTTAACAGAGGAATGAACAATACTATAAAGTAAAAGCTTATGAAGACAGAATGTGCTTTACAAAGCATCAAAAATTTTAAGACAAACTATAATAGCAAATACTAAAGATATATTTAGACAATACCTAGTTCTACCTCAGATTTGGCCAAGGAGATAGGAGAATTAGTAAATACTAGCAAGACCTGCTCTAATGGAGAAAGTTAAGAGAATGAATACTGTTGTAGTAAACCTAGGGTAATAGTAACAGGCAGAGTTTATACTATGGTATAAATCTTATACAATAGATTGTCACATACCCATCTAAATACATCTGATCTACTTAGAGCATTTGTAGAAGAGGATATTTTTTTTCTAGTCTACTCATTCTCTTCCAGTACAAATCTACCTGGTTCTAATTTATGTCTGATTACTCTGCAACTGATCACATAGCTTCTTATAATCTCTATAGAACTCTACTTGATTTATGAGGACTTTAGTGTATCTAGAGTAGTTACTTGTCTTCTCTAATCCTTGGATATAGTTTTAGTTACTAAATACTAGTATTTCAGATGCCTGAATACTCTGTAGTTTCTTAGCTTGAAAATCAACTAGTAAAGTATACTGTTCTGGATTCCTATACTTAAAAGTCTGACTTTCTTTATATTCTGCTTTCTATTAATATTCTCTTCCTAAATATGACTACTGTGATATACAGAGGTATAATATATCTACTAAAGCCAAGGTTATTCAGAATCTACTTTTATATATATTAGATAATATTTCCATACTCTTCTAATGTCTTTTGTAGCTTTTTTATAAATAGTTTCCTCTTTTAGGCATGTTCTTTACCTAACATGAATATAGATTGAGAGAGGAACTGTTACAATTACAGTGTCAAAAACACAAGAAGTGGACTTAAACTTTTCTTATTTCTTATTTCTTTTTGATTTATTTTCCTTTATTCTATTTTTAGAACTAGGGTTAGGGTTAGAGTGACAGGATCATGCTGTCACACAGCAGGTCATATCAGATAACATGGTCACAAGTCACATAACACATGAAAGGACATAGAATATTCTGGAAGAGATGATGTCATACAACATGTAGTATACATGTTAACCTTAAGGCATACACATGGTCATTTAGGGTAGGCTAGAAATAGCTCACACAGACCATTATATATTAGTATATAAGGTAGACAATCTTGTATAGAGTTCTCTATTGAGTTCTCTTGTGTTAACCCAATACAAGGTTCTTTTGCTTGACCAACTCTAAATGTCATGAGACACTTTGGACACTAGCAATTTTTATTTTATTTTATTTTATTTTTCTGACTTTATAGGGATTTCTTTTTCTTTTTTCTTTTTCTTTTTCTTTTGGATGATGAAGAGGCATGTGACACTGCAGTCACATGACATGTCACATCATGTGACATCATAGGCCTAGAATGTGGTAGAAGAATCTAGAAGATGACATCAGGGCACATGTATACAACATGGTAGCCTTGAGGTGAACATAAGATAGTAGCACAGACCATGAGTACTTTGTATATATAGGGCTCTAATTAAGCAGAGACTCCTTGTTGAGTTCTCTTGTGAAATTCCTACATTATATCCGATCTAAGAGATTTACTTATTTGTGCTGTCATTTATCATTGTGATAAGTGGTTGCCACAACACTAAGGTCTTGTAATCATAACATATAGAAGCTTTGGAGTAAATTAAGTAAAGAAACCTTGTATTGGATTAATACAAGAAAACTCAATAGAGAGCTCTATACAGGATTGTCTATCTTATATACCTAAACTGATGGTCTGTGTTATACTATAATTAGCCTACCCTAAATGACCATATATCTGTCTTAAGATTAACATGTATATAACATACTATATAACATCATTCTTTCTAGAACCTTCTACTATATTCTATCATGATATATGATCATGTGACAGTCACATGTGATGTCATGCTAAACTCTAATCTTAGATCTTAAAAATTAAATATAAATATAAAATAAAATAAAACTAAGTCTATTATTCATGATTCTGATATATGAAGTACTGTAGAAATTGGAGAACAATTGGACAAAAAAGGCAGATTATTTATCAAAATGATGATAGATATTTAAAAAAAAATAGTTTTGTAGACTTTAACTAGGTTTTAATTATAATAAATTTACTGAAATTAGTAGAGTGATAGACAATATATTTTCTAACAGTAATCCCAATAGAGATCTCTTAAGAGAAGTAATAGTGAAAATTAAGCTGAAAAATATTGACATACAAGAAAGAATAATAATAGAAGCATTGTTGGATAGTAAGGCTATAGTATTAATAAGTTCTGAGTTTGCAAGAAAACAGGAGTTTAAGCTGAAGAAAATTAAAAGATCTTTTTATAAAATATATTTACCTCTATAGTGTTTTCTATTAGTCCTTCCTTATTGAAAATTCCATTCACATTTCTTATATAAAAGATACAGAGAAAACACAGATTGGTGTAATAGATGGATAGAAGTAGACTGTGATCTTGAGAATACTATAGCTTGCTCACCACAATTCTGAGATTAACTAGAGAATAGAGGAAGTCAAGATGATGAGATGTCTAAAAGAGTGTGAAAAGCAGTAGAGACCAAAGTTAGAATGATAAAAAAAGAAGAAAAGAAGGGAAAGAAGCAAAAAGAGAAGAAAGAGAAAAAGAAAGAAGAAAAAATCAAAGAATGAAAGAATAATAAATGTGAAAAAGATAGCTAAATAATGAGAGATTCAGAATGGGAAGGAGAAAGCAGCAAAGTCTAAAGAAGTGACCAAGAAATTAGTATCTCAAATATTTTTAAAAAGAAGCAAGTGAGAGAGTAATAATGAAAAAGATATGAGATTATATCATAGAGTTGAAGAAGGGGTTTATACTACAAAAAGAGAAAATCTATTTCTTGTTCCAAAAATGCTTAAGTTTATAGAAAAATAATTGAGGAAAGAGTATATCAGGCTTTTAAATGTCAAAATTGTTGATGGTGAACTTCATTTTATTTTCTCTTTTCACTTTATTTTATTTTTCTTTTTTCTTTTCTTTTCTTTTCTATTTTTAGAACAACTTGGGTTAGGGTTTATCAGTCACACTGTCACAAGTTGATGGCAAAGTCACAAGACTGATCACGAGATGTGGGAGAATAGAGTAGAAGGTTCTGGAATAAAGTGATGTCATAACAACATGGACAACACATGTTGGCCTCATGTCATACACATGATCATTTAGGGTAGGGTGCACAGTAGTGAGCATGGACCATGAGTAGTAGTATATAAGGTAGACTACTTTGTACTAAGAACTCTATCGAGTTCTCTTGTGTCACTCCAATACAAGAGTTGTTTCTTGACTTAATACTTTGAGTCTTGAATCATAACATTAGAACTCGATCCCATACCTGTGACCGCTTAACACTAGCCTTCACTACTCTTTTCTCTTACTCTCTATCATCCTCGACCAAAGAACAACACCGTTCTTTAGTCCAGAAGAATTGCCGGGCCCTAGGCATAAGGGGTACACCAACTAGTAGAGGGAATACTAGTCGTTTGTCTGCACCAAAGCCCACTGGTGTATCTCAAACGTATCACCTTTTGTGAACCAGTTACCTACCTCTTTTCACATATCAGCCTTATGCTACACATCCACTTGTGGTGTGTCTATGCAGAGGAACAACTGTTAGTTCTTAAAACAGCAGTTTAGAGTAGAACGGTCTTCTTAGACCAAAATTGTTTACATTTCTTTAGGGCAGTAGTCAGTTGATAGAAGTAGTCAGTATCAGTATAGGCAGGGTAAGAAGAATACCTGCTATCACTTACTGAGATTGTGTCATTGATGGAATACGAGTCCAAAACTGAGACCAGCACAGGCTCGGCTCTACCATTATACATATCCTCACCTCCCACACCACCACCACCATCACATACACCATCTCCCATTGACTCACCACCGTCCTATCACAATATGAGTCAATTAAATTTACATGAAATCATCAGGCAGCAGCAGGAGCAGTTGGCTGCGATGTAGGCCCAAATATAGGCCTTGCTCGCAGCGTAGGGAGGAACAGGAACAGCAGGAGAAACCACGGGATCCAACATGGGATCTCATATGGAGGTAGCAAAACCGGTTATCTTCAATGGAGAAGCAGCAAGAGTAGGAGGTTTCATTACAGCATGCAGATTACTTTTGAGGACAAAGTTAAGAAGAGCAACGGTAGAGGAACAGGTACAGTGGATTTTGTCATACGTGCAGGGAGGATCAGCAGATATATGGAAGGAGAATGTGATGGAGGAAATAGAGGCAGGGGAGGTGGAATACGAGTTGGCGGAAGAATTTTTGACAAGTTTAAGAAAAGAATTTGGGGGGGGAGAAGAGGAGTCAGTGAAAGCGGCAGAGCTGAGGAAGCTGGAGCAAGGGGGAAGAACAATGGAGGAGTTTGTACAGAGGTTCAAGCGGGCTGCAAGAGGGAGTGGGTATGAGGGAAGGCCGTTGGTAGAAGAGTTCAAGTGAGGGATGAATGGGGGGATTAGGAGGAAGTTGATGGAGGCCGAGAATTCACCGGCCTCAATAGAACAATGGTATAGGAGGGCAACGGCCCTTGATAGAAATTGGAGGAGGAGTAGGAGAGAAGAGAAAAGGCTGCGAGAGAAGAAGGAACCAGGAGGAGGGGCTCCGAAACAGGAGCAGAGACAGAACCTGCCACACCAAGGGTCGTGGCAGAGGAGGCAACCATTGCCTCAGCAGGCGACAACAGGGCCTGCTTCGATGGAGGGAGTTGAAAGGACAAATGTGGTGGTGTTGAGAGGAGCAGGACAAGGAGCCGGGGTTCCTCTAAGAAGGGATCCTTTTGCAATGGAGGTGGACCGAGGAAGGAATTGTTACGCATGTGGAGGTTTTGGGCACATGGCCCACAACTGCAGAAATAGGGGTCAGAGAGGGAGAGTGGCGGACGATAGGAGAGTGGAGTATGGGAGAGGGAGAATTGAGGAGATCATGAACACTACGAACAATTTAAAAGAGGACGAGAACCTAGAACTCCTCAACTAGGTTCTCAAAATAGATATAGTGTATTAGCTAAAAAAAATAAACGCTGATACATGTGAAACAGAGGAGAAAGAAGTAAGAAGGGCAGAAGGAAGAATGCTTAGGGAGGTAACTGTGAAAATAGGATTAGAAAGAATTGATACGCAAGAAGGAATTACAGTGGAGGCGCTGTTGGATAGTGGAGTGATGGGATTGGTCATGAGCTCTGAGTTTGCCAGAAAACAGGGCTTTAAATTAAAGAAATTAGAAAGGCCAATACAGGTGAGAAATGTGGATGGAACCTTCAATCAAGAAAGACCAATAGAAAATACAGTGGAGGTAAATATATACTATCAGGGGCATAGGGAAAGGACTGAGATAGATGTGATTGGAGGACAGAAGTGGAAGGTGATTTTGGGAATGCTGCGGCTAGCACACCACAATCCTGAGATCAATTGGAGAACAGAGGAGGTCAAGATGACGAGATGCCCAGAAGAGCGTGGGAAGCAGTGGAGGCCAGTACAAGGGAAGTCAGGGTGGGAGAAACAAAAAGAGGAAGAGACAAAGGAGGAAGCAGGGAAGAAGAAAGAGGAAAGAGAGAAGGAAAAGAAGAAAAAACAGAAGAAGGGGAAGATGATGGAAGTAAGGAAAGTAGCAGAAGAGTGGGAGATATGGGATGAGGAAGAGGAAGCAGTGAAATCAGAGGTGAAAGCGAGAAAGTTAGTGCCAGAAAAGTTTCATAGGTAGATAAATGTGTTTGGGAAGAAGCAGTCAGAGAGAATGCCCACGAGAAAATTGTGGGATCATGCGATAGACATAAAAGAGGAATTTGTGCCATGGAAAGGGAAGGTATACCCTTTGTCAAGAGAAGAAAGGGAGGAGGTGAGAGAATTTGTGAAGGAACAATTGAGGAAGGGATGTATCCAGCCATCTAAGTCACTGCAAACAGCACCGGTGTTTTTTGTAGGAAAGAAGGATGGAAAAAAGAGGATGGTACAGGATTACTGGTATCTTCATAAATGGACAATCAAAAATAATTACCCACTACCATTGATATCGAATGTCTTGGAGAATATTGGGACAAAGAAGTTGTTCACAAAGATGGATTTAAGGTGGGGGTACAATAATGTGAGGATTAAGGAGGGTGACGAGTGGAAGGCAGTGTTCACGATGCTGGAAGGGTCATTTGAACCAACCATGATGTTCTTTGGGTTGACAAATTCCCTAGCAACTTTTCAAGCTATGATAAACGAGTTGTTGAGAGATTTAATTAACACAGGAAAAGTAGCAGTCTTTATTGATGATGTAATAGTGGGAATAGAGACAGAGGAGGACCATGATAAATTAGTAGTGGAAGTAATCAAGAGATTGGAAGAGAACGATCTGTATGTGAAGCTAGAGAAGTGTAAGTAGAGAGTAAGGGAGGTAGAATTCTTAGGTGTAGTCATAGGACCGGAGGGGATAAAAATGGAGAAGGAAAAGATAAAAGGAGTTTTGGAGTGGCTGACACCAAAGTGTGTCAAAGACATACAGAAATTCTTAGGACTGGCGAATTATTACTGTTGGTTTATTGAAGGATTTGCAACAGTGGCAAGGCCATTACATGACCTGGTGAAAAAGGATAAAAAGTGGGAGTGGATGGAGAAAGAGGAAAAGGCATTCAAGGAGTTGAAAGAGAGGTTCACAAGGGAGCTGGTGTTGGCAGCTCCAGATATCAACAAAAAAAGGAGGATGGAGGTGGATGCATTAGACTATGCGACGGGGGGAGTATTATCAATGGAGTGCGAGGATGGATTGTGGAGGCTGGTGGCATTTCTTTCCAAGTCGTTAAATGAAACAGAAAGAAATTATGAAATACATGACAAGGAGATGCTGGCTATAATAAGGGGGTTGGAGGCATGGAGACACTTGTTAGAAGGGGCGCAAATTAAATTTGAGATCTGGATGGATCATAAAAATTTAGAATATTTCATGAAAGCGCAGAAGTTGAACAGAAGACAAGCCAGATGGGCTTTATATTTGTCTTGGTTTGATTTCACCCTGAAACATGTGGCAGGAGCTAAGATGGAAAAGGCAGATGGACTTAGTAGAAGGGCAGCCTGGAAAGTAGGAGTAGATAAAGATAACAACAATCAAGTATTTATTAAGGATAACTGGATTCGTAGTATGTATGAAGTAATTATAGAAGGACCTGAAGTAGATCTAGTAGAAAAAATAAAAAAAGCGAGAAGTAAGGACGAGGATGTAGTTAGAGTAGTAGAAGAGATGAAGAAGGTGGGGGTAAAAGAGTTAAGAGGAAATGAATGGAAAATTGAAGGAGACCTAGTGTTGAAGGAGGGAAAGGTGTATGTACCGAAGAATGAAGAACTGAGAGCAGAGGTAATCCGGTTACATCATGATGTACTGGCATCTGGACATGGAGGAAGATGGAAGACAGTGGAGCTGGTGACAAGAAACTACTGGTGGCCTGGAGTGACAAGAGATGTGGGAAAGTATGTGGAAGGATGCGATCTATGCCAGAGGATGAAAAATAGGACAGAGGAACCAGCAGGGAAGTTGAAGTTGAGTGAAGTACCAAAGAAACCTTGGTCACACTTAATAGTAGATTTCATTACAAAACTACCAGTGGTAGCAGGAAAGAATGCAGTTTTAGTGGTATGTGATAGGTTGTCAAAGATGACGCATTTTGTGGCAACAACAGAAGGAACGACAGCGGAGGGGTTAGCAAGATTATTCTGGGACAATGTATGGAAGTTACATGGGTTGCCGGAGAGTGTAGTGTCCGATAGGGGACCTCAGTTTGCAGCAGAGTTGACAAAAGAGCTGAATAGGATGTTGGGAATCAAGACGAAGTTGTCGACGGCGTTTCATCCTCAGATAGATGGACAGACTGAGAGGATGAATCAGGAATTGGAGCAATATCTCCGATTCTTTATTGAGCATAGGCAGAAG
>Ga0157363_1005077_pt1 | contig 12236 bp, 9 predicted proteins | sample AttsexASBM1_FD_111477 | JGI IMG/M metagenome (GOLD analysis project Ga0157363, IMG submission 111477) | Fungus gardens microbial communities from leaf cutter ant in Ribeirão Preto, State of São Paulo, Brazil - Atta sexdens ASBM1 | ecosystem: Host-associated > Fungi > Mycelium > Unclassified ...
AAAGAATAAAATCAATTTACATCAATTATATCGCAAGAGATAATTATACATCACTAGGTGTAGTCAGTAATAAATTATGACTTACCAAATATACTATGTTTTCCATCAAGCCATTGAGTAGGTGCAAGTGTTACAAAGAACTGTGATCCATTTGTATCTGGCCCAGAATTTGCCATTGATAATATTCCAGCACCTACACGTACAAATTTTAATAATACATAATTTAAGTATTTGTTTTAAAATAATATCATTGCATTCAACAGAAAAAGCAATTTTGCAACTGATGTAAGATTCTTTAAAATGATATTTTATATTGCTCTTAACTTTGAAACACTACTATGGATAAACTTTTACTTATGTACTTTTTGAAATTAATATAGGAGATAGTTTTGTTATTATAATTTTGATAGCTTCAAATAATATTTAATAAAATAAAATTCACTTTCTTGAATTAAGCTGCTTAATTCTATTATTTTAAACAATTATAACACTCCATTGTTGCAATTAAATTAACAATGTATTGAATAGGAACAGTGGCAACCTATCGAAAATATTAAAAATAATTCACATTAGTTATAATTTCACTTATGAATTTAACAGTACATAAGTAAACCATAATTTTTCAATTCTTGCAGTGAATAATGGAACACAACCAAAATAGTATTCAGTTATTCTAATATTTTGCAACTTATAAAGTAGGCAAGAAAATGTATAAAAAATTCTAAGATTAAGAAAAAATTCTAAATTATATATTGATGAATTGTCATCCAGAATATTGTTAGCGATAAGAAAAATATAAGTAGTAGTTTCAGAATTAATATCAATTCAATGAATTAAATCAATCATATTAAAGAATTTTACAATTTTAGTTGCAAAGCTGTTCTTCTGCTGAACATAGCCAACATATTATTAATCTTTTATCAATATATCGTAATTGTTCATCACAAAATTACCTGTGTGTTTTAAATCATCATGTATCTCATCATCAAAACATTCGCCATATATGGACATTCCACCTTTCCCTGTTCCAGTGGGATCTCCGCCTGAAAACGAAACCATTAAGACTAAGTATTCTGCAAAATTCTTTGTGTTATCATTATAATGACATATTGAATAGGAGAGGTAACCTATAGAAATAATTAAAAATAACTCAAATTGGTTATAATTTAATTTATGAATTTAATAATTTGAATGAATTTATTCTAATGCTTCTAATGCGTTACCTTGAATCATAAAGTCACGGATGACCCTGTGAAACTTGGTGCCATTGTAATATCCACGTCGCGTGAGCTCGGCGAAATTTCTACACGTGATAGGAGCATGTTTCCAGTATAGCTCGAAGATTACTTCACCCATCCTAAGGATTAGAATCGATTAGCAGTGCATAGGGAACGATTTTCAAATTAGGAAATACACGATGCACTTACGTGGTCTCGAAAACAACGAAGGGTGGCTGCCAATGTTTATCCGGCACGCCGGATATGTTTGCGAGGCACATTGTAGTCTGTATTTTCGGTCCTTTTATTGAAACTAATTAAACAATGAATTACTTGGCGATTGTTGCATTTACTTCTTTGTTTATTTCATTAAAATCTTTCGTTCGAACCGGCAATTGCTTCAACGTGTTGACACAACCTAGAAATTCTGTACACACAGATAGTATCAGGATCGTACAAAATTTTTCGGGACCCGAGTGCAAAGGTAAAGCTAGAACCTTATCTGTTCATAAATTTTGTACTTAAAAAAAATCTTAGGGAGTTTTTAAAAAATATAACAAATAGTATAACTAAAATTATAGCGAATCACGAGCTGTCAATTATATATATTTATTTAGAAAGTCACAGAAAGTCAAATATATGAAAACTATTTGGTTAAGCTTAATTTTTATGTAAAATTTATAATGTAAAATTATGCATCAGTAATGCAATCTTTTATCTAACTAAATAATTTTTATATATTTAATTATTTGTGACAAATATATATAATTGACAGCTCATGATTCGTCATAATTTTTTTATACTTTTTATACTTTTTACATAATTTTAATTATACTCTCTATTTATTATATTTTCTAAACTCCTTAAGGTTTTTTATTCCATCCATTGCTATCTATTTTTACGTAAAATAGATATATTTAAGTAGTCCAGAGTCTCTTAGCATTGGAGGAGCCCATGTGCACTCTCACTTTTTACACAGCCCTGAATGATACACAATCATACACAAACACAACATGAGAGAGAGAGAGAGAGAGAACACGTGAACGCCATCTACTTCATGTGCAGGGTACACGTTAACAAAGCAATAATAATATGAATTTAATGAAAATGTAAAAATGCGTTAATGTATACTCGCATAAATGAGGACCTCCGCATATTGGGCTAATTTGTCACAGTGTTATATTTTACGTGTTCTGGCAATACAATCAATTCCCTTACGTGCCGGAACAAGTTAACCTGCATAGAAATATGTTCTCGCCAAGAGACTCGGGTAAATCAGATTACATTAGTTTGAATATTCACGAAAGCGGGTCATTTGCACGGGGCACTTCTCGCAGTTTATGGAGGGTACGTATATATTTGATGAAAAATAACGCGAACATATTGTTATTTTGAGTCTGCATGACTGGGATTGTCATACAGTTATCTTTTTTATTCAACTACTTGTCTCTCTTTCAGCAATGGAACCAATTGTCCAGGTTTCAAAGAAATATTCTGTACTTTGCAATAATCACAGTTCTACTTGTAATATTTTATCTCCTACCTAGCGAAACCAAAGCTAGTACCTCTAACAATGAGGTAGATTATAGTAATGTAGAAGTTGTACAAGAAACTGCCAAGTACGAGAAGGTACGCAATATCTCGAAGAGAGCTCTTGAATCCATATACAAAAATATCAAATTCCCTTTTATTTCACAGGCAGTAGATGAAGTTGTTGTAGATAATGAAGAACAGGCTGCTGGACCTGGTGAAGTAATTGAAGAACCCGAGTTTCAACCAGAAATTAATCAAGTTGATGATGATCAAATTGGTGAACCACCACAGCCAAAACCAAACATCCTGAAATTTAATGGTAGATCATAATTCATGAAATGTTATGATATAATTAAATTAGAAAATGCAAAATAGGCACAGATAACAATGTTTGGACTTTTAGGTCCTCAAAATTACAAGCAAGAAGCTGTCGTAGCTGCATTCAAACATTCTTGGAATGGATATAAAAAATATGCATGGGGTCACGATAATGTCAAACCGATATCAAAAAGATATCACGAATGGTTTGGTTTAGGCCTTACTATAGTTGATTCATTGGATACTATATATATAATGGGATTATATGATGGTGTGTATATAAATTAAACCTTAAAAGCATTGATATTCATTATTAGCGAAAAAGAAACATGAAAGAATTTTTTTATATAATATTTTAGAGAATAGAATTTATTATACTTCAGCATTTAAATGTTTTAGAATATTCAAGAGCAAGGAAATGGGTGGAAGAGAATTTAGTGTTTACAATGAATAGAGATGTTAATTTATTTGAAGTTACTATTAGGGTATTAGGTGGTTTACTATCAGCATATCATCTCTCTGGTGATATACTCTTTTTAAATAAGGCTGTAAGTATTAGTCCAAATAACTTCAGTTTCGATTAAAGTCCTGTAGAATTCAAATATAAATATTAATTTATCCATAATGCTCAAGGCGGATTTAGGTGATCGCATGATGCCAGCATTTTCTACCAGATCAGGTGTCCCACATTCTGATGTGAATCTTGGTACAAGAAGTGCACATAGTCCTAAATGGGGTCCCGACAGTAGCACGAGTGAAGTTACTTCCATTCAATTAGAGTTTCGTGATCTTAGTCGTAGTACAGGTCAACTTAAGTTTGAGGTAATTTTAAAAGCGAGACTTTTGAAGCAATTTGCAACGGATATTTATTATTTGATCTTTCCAGACTGCAGCGGCAAGAGTTTCCGAACATGTACATAAATTAGAAAAATATGATGGTTTAGTCCCAATTTTTATTAACGCTAATACCGGACAATTTCGAGAATACGCTACGATTACGTTAGGTGCTCGCGGTGATAGTTACTATGAATACTTATTGAAACAGTGGTTACAAACTGGAAAAACCATAGACTAGTCAGTATATTTCATTACTGAAGTTATATAATCATATAAAATAAGTCCTTATAATATTTAAGGCTTGTATTGATATTTTTAGCCTTCGCGACGATTACTTGTACGGCATTGCTGGAACGCAAAAACATCTCGTTAAACATACTGCAATCAATAAATATCTATTCATCGCTGAATTAGTCGGCGCGAATAAAGAAATTAAACCGAAAATGGTAAATAGCTTAAATAATCGAAAGCAGTCCCTAGACATTCAATATTATTCTGCATTTCATTTTGTACAATATTTTTAATAAAAATAATTTTAAAAGCAATTCAAAACAAAGTTTAAAAGTTCAATATGTAATCCATATTATTAATAATATTGTATAACAATATTGATCGTTTAAGGGGCGCTTAAAACTAGAATATTGCGCAAATTTGCAAATGTGCAACTATATTGTAGGATCATCTCACATGCTACTTAGGAGGTACTTTAGCGTTAGGTGTGCATCATGGATTGCCATCGGAGCATAATATTCTTGCAGAAGAACTTGTTAAAACCTGTTATCATACGTATGCAATCCAGCCAACGTTCCTCGCACCTGAGATTACTTATTTTAATATACAAGTAAGTTCGAAAAACTAATTGTCAATAAAGGACAAAAAATTGATTCTGCAGTAACAGCATCAGAGAAAAAAGTTTCATAATCATTGTTTTATGGTTCTGTAGAAAATGGAGGGTGAAAATCAAATGGATATGTACGTAAAAACGAATGACGCTCATAATTTATTAAGGCCCGAATTTGTTGAGAGTCTATTTTACATGTGGTATTTTACGGGGAATAAAACTTATCAAGATTGGGGCTGGCAGATATTTCAGGTGCGTATTGACCTCTTGGAATTTTATTATATTTATGTAATGTAAAACCGTGTCTCGGCAGGCTTTCGAGAATTATACCAAAGTCGAAAGTGGCTACACGAGTATTGGTAATGTCCGGAATATTCAACACACTCGTCAGCAGGATATGACGGAAAGTTTCTGGTTTGCCGAAACTTTAAAATATTTGTATTTGTTATTTGATGACACTAGGCAATTAATAGATTTGGATAGGTGGGTATTTAATTCTGAGGGTCATCCATTACCTCTATACGAATCGTAACGCAATAGAAGCAAAACTAAGCTAGCGAGTTCTCAATTTTTCGCACTTATTTTATGAAATTATTTTTTGAATATCTATTTATCTGTCATAATGTTTCTTTAATGAAACTTTCCGAACACTTACGTTTCTTCCATTAATTGGATTCTCTTCTAGAAAAAAATCACTCGTAGAGTAAAATAGTACAGTCAATTCTGCTATTCTAAGGTCACGTAAAATTCCTTCTTAATTTTTATTCTATTTATCTGATATATATATATACGCGAAAGGGAAATGTTTTTTATTCATTATGTTTTTATTCCTTATTTTATAGATTGCCATGTAATTATGTGACAATTATGAATAGTAAAATTAGGGTGAAAAAAATTAGTTTAGTTTAGAAGAAAAATAAAACGATGAAAATTAACGATGAAATTTTTTCGTCGTTTTCGATTCTGAAGATTATAAATAATTGCAGATTAACTTGCTTTATCATTGACAAAATACGATTTCAAGTAATAAACAAATATGCAACATTAGCTGCGCCTACCAAAGTATCGAACCTGCCTATAATGTTGAATAGATATTAATATTTTAGATTTTCAATTATCACTTTTATGAGAATATGATAACTTGATTTTTTAATATAAAAAATTTTTTAGCACTTGTACTTACCTATTTTTCAAAATTTAACTTTTGAGAACTTTAGTTGTCTAGAACGTCATTTTTAGGAGATATGTATTCATACATATTCAAAAAATGAATATTATTTAGTATTATTTTCACATTAAATTCATACGTTGTAACATTACAAAACTAATCTAGTCCTCTATGAATAAATTTAAATAAATTACACACTTGCAGTCTCCGATTATTATATCAGAATATAAATACTTATATAATATTTATATTTATATAAATATTTATATGAAATTTTTGGCAATGTCTTATGCAATTCCTGTATCATTATAAAACGGCTCAATAGTGATTAAATCGATTCATATCATGATATTGTAGAACATAAAAAACACTAAGTTAAAATATTTAATCTGCAAGCTATGTTTTTAATAATTTTATCCATGTATAATAATCTTTTGAGAAAACGTAATATACTGTTATATATTATCAGGTAATATATAGTTAGATTAAATAAATATACAAAGACAGAGAGAGATTTTAAAATAAAATTCGATTTAATCATCAGCTGCGTTATGGAAATACTATCTACTATTTTTAGCTGCTCTGATACATTAAAAGAAAATAAGAACTTTTTGGGTTATTCTTCGTTTGTAATAAATGCATCCTTATATCAATGTCAGAAATTTGATATTATTTACTTTCGTTTCCAAATAGTTCCAATAGTTCTACCTGTCTCACATCACTACAGATCTGTTTTCTTAGCTCGTAAATTTACAAAATGCAAACAAATATAAATGTCTAAACGACTGTCACAATTAATACTGTGCGCATCATTGACATTAACATTAATGTCAGAGTGTTAGGAAGACATGTAATGGTATAGCAAATAACTTGCTTATAACATATTTCAAGGGAATGCTTACAGACTAATAATTGACTTGCGATTGTCTTTCGATGCAATTTTTAACCACGTAATGGCAGTGAATATTTGCATAAAGTACAACTTTCTCTGCAGAGAAGTATATTCTAAAAATATAAATTAATTAGTTACTCATGCGTTTCTTATTAATCATCTTTAATCGTACTGTCACTGCTTGATTATTGAAATAACGACAGTATCAAAAATTGTATGTATATAATTATGAACATCACACATTCATTCATACATATTCACAAAATTTTCTACACGTCATACCCTTTAGAATTTTTTTCTATTATATACTTTTCATGTGTATCACAAAGTATTCTAGTGGCGCGCCATACTTATTGCAATGTCAGATCCTAAATTTTGCGTCGAAGAACGGCATCTTGAAACCCCAACATTGATCAGAGTATTCGCGAGACGCTGTTTCTTCGGCATTATCTAGCTAGAAACGTTGAATGATCTCAAACTATCGTGCAGTCGCAACACTGTTGTGTATAATAAATGCAATTGATCAGACAGTCATCATTTGGCTCGTCAGAAGATTTTTTTGTCTTCATCTCGATACCATTCTTTTCGATTTTCGGTTGTAATTCCGGCATGGGTAACGTCGTCTGCACGATTGATACTGCTTCCTCTATCGCATCGGCATCGCTGTTCATGGTTGGTGAAACCATGGGTTTTGTTGGTTGTGATATTATGGGAGTTATATTAATCTTCTCCAATCTTGCGTTGTCCAACACATCGAAACTCGTTGTGGATATCGATGTTTGTGCTGGAGATGATTGGTCGTCAGAGGACATTATCACACTGAAATAAAGAGATTTATTTTCAGTATAATCTAATTCATTTTGTTAAGGATTAAAAAGAAATGCTCAAATTGAGAACATTAATTAAAGATTAATTCATTTTCTGAAGTTCTACAAAAGCGAGATCAAATCACTATTTATACTTTAAAGAAAGACTGGTAAAAAATTATCAAATATATTTTATTCAGCACATTAGTATCACATTTGATAAATATTACCAAACATAATAACAGTAATCAACAAACGTAGTAACAGTAATAATAGTAAAAATTGGTTTTAGTTACATTAACATTTGAATGAAATTATTTCAAAGTTAAGTAATTATTTTAGTAGTTATCATTGAGACTTGATTATTATTACCAAACTTTTTTCAATATACTGAAGCTTTTCAATTATTAGGAATATATCTGTGTATATGCATATACATTCGATTATTAAGAATTTTTATATATATATATAATAATAATATATTAGGTGTGGAAAAAAGTTCGTGGCGTTTTTCCCGTTAGATGGCATTAAAAAAACGCCACGAACTTTTTCCCACACCTAATATATATAATATAATTTAATATGTTAGATTTTTAGAGAACATGTTTCATTTGAATAAGCTTATATATATTCGTTAGGTTACACATGGATAAATGGTAGATAAAGAAAAATGTCTCTTCGAAATATTACGGGAATTCGGGCAAAGATAAGACTTTCGGGATTCTCGGGAAGACAGAACCTACCACCTAGTTTTCTTGCAAGGGTGCGTTCGAGTCCTTTCCTCCGCGGTTAGGGTGGAATAAAATGATACTTGCTTCATATTTCGCAAGTCCAACTTTCGTCACGTGAAATGTCTGTAATTTTACCGCAGCACTTTATATTTGAAACACTATATTCCTGTCACTCCTACGCAGTCGCAGTCGGTGTGATGTAACTTTTATCAAGACTGTCTAATCTAATCATCTTTCGCATTCTTACTGGTTTTCTAAACATACAAAGTAACTGTAGGAGCAATCGGCTTCTTCTTGTAGAACATCCTGGGCTGTTAAATGTATGCTCATAAGTCGACGTTCTAAATATACACGCTCGTTGATAGGCGCGATTTTGTGTAAACAATCATACAAATCTTCTGTCATAAAAGACTTATTACGATTATGTATATAATCTGTGTCGCATCTGGTACATCGCTCGCGCCGATTACATCCCAATTGATCAAATCTCAAGCACGTGGAGTGCGTTAGCGGACTGAATACCGTCGACATTCTGTCAGCTAATAAAAGCTAATGAACGTTAACTAGATCTATGCATATCATATTGTCAATCAAAATTTAATTAATGACTGAACGTAATTAATTATTCTCGAAGAATATTTATCTCCAGTCCATTTTTTTTCCGAAAAAAAAATTATAAAATAGAGCCTAAAGTCACTTCAAAAATATTTTAGCCTCGTTTTGAAACAATTATTACAGATTCCGTTCTCAGAACAATATACACATGCGTTTTTTTTCTTATATTTCTTTTATCATTAATTTTATATAAAAGATATTTTATATATTCAGAACTTATATAACTCATTTGAATCACCTTTTCTATAAAAATACATAATTTTTAGCTTTATTAAAATCAGTTACTAGAAAGTATATAAATTGCCAGAAAATTTATGATTTTCTTTAAAATGTATACATATGACTGGACTGGAAATCGTTCTTTGATTTAAGAAAGGACAAGAAAATTCCCATATGGCATTGTCAAACAATAAGTTTTAGCTATACAATATTAGGGATCCTAGGCCTACCCTCCCTATCAATTGTATTCGTTTAGGTCTTGGAGAGAAAACTACAGCTGTGCTACAAAGCAGCTGAAATATTTCGTATCAATACAAAAGCTATTTCGTAGTCAATGTGTAACCTTCGTTTCTTCGTGCGTAGATGACAATAGAATTACGATCACGCACCAGATTTTTTTACACTGATCGATGGAGCATAAGATTTTGTCGTATATAATTTTTTTGAATTGCAGTTATATTCATAAAATAATTAAACAATATTACATAAAAAGACAAAAATAATGATGAAAATTATGTAGCAATAATTCATAACATTATTCAGCGTTTTTAAAATGCTCGAATAAATATAGCACGATTATTTTAATGTCTTCGTGTATTGAGATATGTTAAAGTGACAAATAAAACATTTTCACGCTGCAAACTTTTGGATTATTGCTATTTTTACATAATTATTTGAAAAATCGAAGTCCAGTGTCTATATAAATAACGATAATATAATCAATAGTGAACAATGATAATATAATTTCATAAAAATTTCTAATCCATCTCTCGCATTCTTTTATTACGTTCTTTTATTAATACATGAATTTGCTCTTAGAAAAAGTCTGCGAACACAAAGTCAAGGTGAGACTGAATAGTGTGTGACGTGCATACAATTACAGCTCCGCTGACAAAAATCATGTGAATTAAATTAAAAAACCGGTAATTAAGTTTCAACGTAGAATGGAATTTTCAACGAATAAAATGAGAAAATGTAGTAATTACAATGCTTTTGGAATACATGTCACATATACATCAAATGAATTATAGTATGCGTGCAACATGTTCATGATGAAATACAAACAGCTGTAATGGTAATCAATTCCGTAATATAATATTACACAAGTCCAATTTTCTATTATTTTTAACAATGGACTTCAAATTTATCAGACTAACTTCGATTGACTCAGACTAATTTCGCTTACACGAAAAGGTTTTGTTGAATAGTATCTAAAAATTTAACTAGATCTAAACAATTTTATTGAATCATCGGAGTAATTATATACGTATAAACATTCAAACCGATTACTAAAATGTCAAAACTTTTTGCAGCATCGTTCATTATTATTATTATACTGAGATGCCATATATATAATTATTTTGATAAGCTAATAAAATTTTCAAATCTAAATCTAGCAAATTTTTTAGATTTAGCAAAATTGTTCTTTTTAAAAAAATAAAATCAAGGAGAAGAACCTGATTTTTTCCGAAAAATATAAAAAAATATTTAAAAAAAAACAGGTTATTCCGAAATTAATGATAGAAATTAAAATTGAAAATAGTCAGTAAATAATATTTACCGACTATATACAATATAATTTTTACCGTCATTCATACTTCAAGTTTTGTGAACTTTTGTGATAATGAGGCACAAAACTTCCGTGATAACGTACAGTATACATATTCTTTCTATTACAAAAGAGTATTTTTTAAAATAAAGTATATCTGTATTACGTTTGAATAATTTTGTTACTTATAAGTTTTCCTAACATAGACACAACTTGTTAACACATCTTTGAGAATACACATGCATAAAACAAGCATTTTTCGTTTAATAAAATAAAAGTTTAAACACAATGAACAGAATAAGGGAAGTTGATAAGAGGTTAAGAAAGAGTCGAGAATAGGAAAAATCCTCCGTTTCTGATTTTATGCCTAATAATGTTAATCTCTTATGTTCAATTTTGTATTTCTTATTTTGTTCAATATATCTGGCATTACCCATCACTTAATTGGCTTGTTTTTTTTTATTAATATTCAATGTTTAACAGAAAGAAATTAATTCATAAATTAACAGAATTTTTATAAATGATCATGATAACGAACTTTATTGTTGAACTACTTGCTTATTCGAACACTTATATGTGAAAGAAATCTTAAGTCTTAAAACCATTGACAAATAACGTTGAAATTATTAAAAGAAAAACTCGGAAACATATGGCAATGAAAAGAATCGAAAATAAAAACTATTTTTTCTTTCAAATTTCTTTAAAATTTCCGAGAATCTTCCTGGGCTAAGAACATTATTCTGCACTGAAAAAAATTATTTATTTGACTAAATTAATTTAATTGTTTTTATTTCTTTCGTTATGAAGAATGTATGTATATAAATCTACAATATGTCTGATTAAATACATAATTCTTCATCGAAAGACATAAAGACAAATTAAATTAATCTAATCAAATGAACAATTTTTTTCAATGCGTGTGTAATTGCATCACACTTATTTTCTAGCTTGCAATTTATTTTCTAATGATTAGAATATTAATGATAAAAGTTAGTCAACTGGTAAAATAATTAATTTAATTAATATGAAATGAATGATGATAAATTAATGACGGCAAGACTCCATACGTGTTCTAAATGTAAAATATTTCTAATAATTGTTAAATCACTTGTCCAGATAGAAACGACCGAAACCGAGCATTAGATTGCATGTAACCGAAAATTTGAATCAAAACGCTGACTGTGCGAAACGCATACCGGTACTGCAAAACGAGTGTTGCAACCATGCACCGTCAACGGTCGTCGTGAAACTGTTCGACCTGAACCCTGAGAACATTATCCTACCCTTGACTGAGCTTTACACGTGTTATATGGCAGTGCCGTATATAGAGGTTGTGACAGAAAATATCAAAGACGATCGAATTTTAGAAAAAAATTAATTAATTAACGTTTTACGAAATTTAGTTACCAAAGTTAATTACCAAAATTAAAGATTAATTAAAAAAAATTTTTGATTATTTCGCATTTTGCATCTGACATTAATTAAAATAGTAACACATTTTGCATTTGTT
>Ga0157363_1005078_pt1 | contig 12236 bp, 7 predicted proteins | sample AttsexASBM1_FD_111477 | JGI IMG/M metagenome (GOLD analysis project Ga0157363, IMG submission 111477) | Fungus gardens microbial communities from leaf cutter ant in Ribeirão Preto, State of São Paulo, Brazil - Atta sexdens ASBM1 | ecosystem: Host-associated > Fungi > Mycelium > Unclassified ...
ATAAAAAAAATATTTTTTTTTTATTAATTTATTTAAATAAATTTATATTTATTTATATTATATTAATTTAAATAATATTTTTATATATATATATATATATATATATATATATAATATATATTTTCGAAGAATTTTATGTAAATTTCTCTCATTTATTAATAAAATTACAATAAAATATATAATAAGTTTGATTAATTTTAACAAAATGGTAAAAATTTTTTAAATATTATATTGTATCACAACTACCATATTTTCAGAGTAAATTTTAAGAGACAATTCTGTCCATGCAGTTTTAATAAATAATTTGACGCTTTTAATATATATATTTTGTTATATATTTGCTATATATTTGCTATATATTTTTTGTTGTCATGATAACCTTATAATCTTATTTGTTAAAAGAATTAAATTATTTATTTTTTAATATTGAAAATATGTGAATTAATTTGCTACGTTTGCATTAAGTTACGTTATATTTATTCTACAATAACCATAATAAACATAGTGTACCACAAAATGGTAAGAAACCAAGTAGTTGTAAGAATCAATCAATTAAATCGAATGTGAGGAGAATATTTGACTGCGATTGATTTTTACAACTGCAATCACTTACAACTGCGTTTACAGGTATTATAGAACAGACATTAAGCAATTGACTTCATGTAACTTTTTCCGCTAGACAGAAACGCGAAAATACAGGACATAAAATATGTGTATATACATGTATATATATGTATAAAAGTATAAAAATTTTCATTTTTCATGTTTCCATTGTAGAGAAGAAGTTATCAGATTGATATCCATATACAGGGATACAAAACTTTCAAAACTTGATTTTCAACTCTGTCAACTTCGAGTATTTTTTATCCTTGTTAAACATTCGGTGAACAATAAGGATAAAATAATAGTCGGATTGATAAAATTGAGTTTTAAAGTGCTTCTCAGGGCTGCTTTCCAATTGCTTAAGGGGTAGCTTAATCCAATCGCATTTAATTATATCCAATTATATCCATTTAATTAATCCAATTAATTATCCAATCGAATTTCTTTTACAAAAAGGCACGTAAAATGTGATTGGATAATTTTTTTATGCATACGTTTATGAGGCTATGCAAGTTTGTGTGAATATAACACATCTTAATAAAAACACAGGAATGCACAAAGTGTAGCGTTGTATATTCTTGTGATTCAATTAAAATAGAATGTGTACATTGTGTACGATTTCGGTTTCAATTTCGGTTCGTTTTGAATATAATTATATTAAATGTACACAGCTTACACAGTTGACTACTAGCCTTCGGGCTGAGTGTACGTTGTGTCGACGATTACGGCAATTGGAACGCAACTTGCTGTATGCACAAAAGTGTCTAGTGATTTTACAATTGGAAAGACCCCAAATTTAGTATGGCTCAGTAAAACACATTACTTATATTCTCTGTTGTCCATTTTGAGCGTGTCCCACTTAACGTTCGTAATGCGATCATTTCATCCTTATCGTTTTCAAATATTAAACAAGGATGAAATGATGCTCACAAGTGTTGCGAACGTTAAGTGGAACGCACCCTTTATAACTAATAACCTTTTGAACCAATAACAAAAACATTATAACTAGATAAGAGTTTAAATTGCTTATTTTATAATATTCTTAAGTAATATTCTGATTTATTTAGTTTTTAAAAATTACAAGACTTAGACGTTAAATATCATTGCGTACTTAGCAATTTTTTATGCATGAATATAAATATACAATAACATAAACATGTATAAATAAACATTCCTTCTTTCGTTTAAAATTTTCTTTTAGTATTTTAAAAATAATAATAATAATGCGAAAATATTTCAAAAATAATTAAAGAGATAATTTTTGCCTGTTTGTTTTAGAACAAATAAAGTTTGGAAAAATATAAAAGAATTGCTCATATATAATTGTATATTAAATTATACACTGTTATGTATGTGAGCAATTTTTTTTATATTCTTCAAATCTCCAAAGTTTATTTTTTCTAAAACAAACAATGTGAATTATCCTTTTAATTATTTTTAAGATTTCTCATATTATTATTGTTTTTAGTATACTAAAAAGTGATTTTACAAAAAAACATGTAATACAAACATATATGGACATGGATATTTCATATATAATTATATATATTTATGAATATTTACACATTTATGGACACATGTCCATACACATTTATATATATCTTTATCTATATATATTTATATATATATATTTATCTATGAAAAAGTTTTAACCGGGACAACTATTATTAGAAACTAAAACTAATATTGTTATTATTAAATTGATTAGAATAATGTAATTTATTATATCTCAAAAGCACAAACACAATTTTGATTTCAACTTGCACTGATCTTTCACCGTCTCTAAAGAAGGTGAAGAAAAAGTTGAACTCAATACACCTATTTTGCACCAGTTTTGTCAATGGAATATTAAAATTGAAATATGTGAACCGGTGAAACAATACAATTGCACTGAATGTGCGGCAGTATTGCACTAGCTTTACGAACTGGAAAAGTTGTTTTCTATTTCCACGGGAAAAATAAATATACTTAAGTACTCCTAATCGCGCACATTCGAAGAAGGTCACATACTATCGACATATAATTATCTCTAATAATTTCACGAATTAATGACGCACAATTCCCATACCTTTATCTCCAATCTATTAAGAAAATTATCTCGCACCTTATTGCACGTTTATTTCTAGCTTACCGTAATTTCTTGCGATTCCGATGGTGGGTGTTTAACACGAGGAGGGAAAGACAGAACTGAAAATGGCGGATTCGCCGGACTTGTTCGCGAACTTGGTCGCGTGGCCGGAGTTGGAAAGGGGCGCGCGTCTCGTGTTTGTGTTTCGCGCGCGTCCTCGCACGTATAAACAGGAGAATCCGCCGCTCGTTAAAATATAAGTAAACGAAAGAAACACATAAAACACAAAACGCCGACTGACTGTAGTGTACACGTTCCATCGGCGCGCTGGTTCACTTATATATTGGACGAACGGATGGGGGTAAGGGAGGCATTCCGTGCTCCTCTGACCACTCGTGACCATCTCGGATCTCCTCTTATCGATATAAGCGAAGAGGATTACGCGTCTGCGAAGAGAAACGTCGCCGCTGCCGCCTCCACCGCCTCCACCGTCATCGGAGAGTGGGAACAACACTCAGTTCGACAGCGAATGTGGTCAGGAATTCGATAATGCGAGCGAGACGGGAAAAATCTGTACAAATTTGCAGATGGACGATGATGAAATTCAATTACTGTTTACTAAAACATAGCTTCCATGATTATTGCAATCATATTCGATAAATTGATCGCTAGCAAATCCCAATAAATTTGATAAATTCGCGACAAAAAATTATAAAATAAATAAAATATAAATTAAATAATTCTTTTTTTTTAATTAAAAGAATTATTTAAAATTCTCTAGAATTATTTAAAATTCTCTAGAATTATTTAAAATTCTCTATTTAAAATATAAGGTAAAGTATAATAGGACGATGAGAAACAAAATAAAGATTTTTATATTATATTTTAAATTTTGATACTTCTACTTCAATTGATATTTATATTTCCATCAATTATTATACAAAAGTGATATGAATTGTTATCTCCTTTTATTCGAATTCTTTTCTTAACATAAGTTTGATAAATTAAAAAGTAAAATAATTACGGACTCTCAAACCACTAAAACAAAGACCAAATTCTAGGCTAAGTAGATAGTCAGCGCGTTAACAAAACAAATTTTAATGTCAATAAAAATATTAAACATTATAAAAAGGACCTTAAGACAGTTTTATTCCATACTTGAACATATTGACTTGGAATTGTTTTCAGCAATACAAAGAAATTATTATCGTAAATATACACTAAACATCCATCAAAATAATGTGATTCTCTCAGAATGCTAATTTTGAAGTAAAATTTTAATGGACAACATCTTCAATTTTTCGGTATCTACTATCTATACATAGACTCAGTTACATTCACGGATAAGAATACACTTATTATATTTGGTTTGTTAGAAAATTTGATGGAATCCAGTTTTTTTACATTGAGTTTTAAAGTTCATTGACTTCACTTCATAATTGTCATTCTAAGAGAGTGACGTTATCTTGAGGTTTAGTGATTTACGATAAAAATTTTCGTTTTTATATTGTTGAAGAAGATTCCAAATCGAGTCAAAATGTTCAAATAATGGAATCAGGAGATATGATATAATATCTCGGCGCTAAGACATAAAGCTAACTTAAAGTTTTTTTTATAATGTTTTAACATTTATTGTAACGATATTACAGTTTGCGCTTTGTTATCCACGCTATCATTAACCTGGAATTTGTTTCAGATTTAATATTATATTCCGATAAAAAATTGTTCAATGCATGAATATATATAAATATATAAATAACATATAAATATATAACATATATATATATATATATATATATGTGTGTATGAAATATGTCCATACATCCTTCTTTCTTTTAATTATTTTTTTGTAATTATTGTTTAGTATAATAAAAATAATAATAATAGTAATGAGTAAAGAATAATTATAAGAATAATACGAAAATTATTCGTATGGTTTATTTTATATCCGTTTTATAATTGCCATAAGCATAGTTATAAGTGGTTATAGTTGTAAGAATTGACCAATCACAGTCGAATATTCTCCTCCTATTCGACTTAAATGATCGATTCTTACAAATACAATCACTTACAACTATACTTACTTATTATAGAATAGGCATCAGGCAAACTTGAAAATCGTGTTTGGAACATGTAAAAAAATTGCTCATACAATATAATTATGTACAATTTTGAATATAATTATGTATGAGTAAATTCTTTTACATTCCTTCAAATTTAATTTTTTCTAAAAAAAAATAATGCGAAAATTTTCCTTGTGATTATTTTTTATGTTTTCTCATTATTATTATTATTATTGTTTTTATTATACCAAACAATAATTTTACCAAAAAAAGAATGTATGACTATTCAACATATTATTTTTTTTTAATTTGCGTGACATTCATTTAATTAATTATTAGACAGTGAGAGAAATATATATATATATATATATATATATATATATATATATGTGTGTATGTATAATATATCAACATGAGTTTTATTTGCTTTTATTTATTAAAGAAGATATATTATGAAAATTTGTGAACAGTTGGATCTTATATTATAAGCATAAAAGTAACAATTAAATTTATTTATTGGGAAATAGGTAAATTTTATTATAGTTAGTGGAGTAATTTATCTTTTATTTGTTAAGTGACTACGCAATTTTAGTGCTTTTTGAAAGTAAAGATCAATTTGACTCGATAAATTCTATTCAGTGATTCTATATATTTTACGAATTCCATTAATAAAATTTTATCTATCGGACATGAGCAATGGCTATTTCCTACATACTTTCTTTGTATTTATTTTTCTCTACCGAAAATAACGGATTGGCGGCCCTAGCGCAGTTTATATAATTCGCATAATTCGTTTTAAATAATTCAACTAGGTCATTAAACTTCAATCATTTTTGATGCACACTTCTTTAAATCTCATGAAATCTCGATATGTCAATCACCTCCTGATTTATTCATCGTAGAAAGGTTAAAAAAGAAAGGCGTTTTATCGCCTGAAGTCAAAATGTCGTGATGCAAGATCTGGAATTTATAAGAAGCCGAACTTCGAAGTCAATGTGCAGTCTTAAAAAAAGAGAGATACGGTTGAACATCGTCTCTAGTATTAAATCGCACAATTTTATTCTATTTTGAAATTTCGAAAGTCTAACTTGTATAGAGCGAAGTGTTTAAGGGTTGCGAAACGCAACTTTCGGCCTGAGTGTCAAAAATAATTTATGAAGTTTCGAACGAAAAGAAAAAGAGAGCGGGAAGAGTCTCTTAATTGTTTTTGATACATTTGATGCCGTTTTTGCGGAAACGAGATTGTAGCCTTGCATTCGTTCGTTCCATCGATTACTGTTTTAATTATAGATTTGAAACGAGTGCATGTAGTCATCAAAGATATACACAGAACGCAGCTGTTTGTATGTACATACATACATCAGTAACTCGACTAAGGATTCTTTTATCTCATTCATTTACGTTAAACATGCACATGTTTAGGTCAAGGCTAATATTGAATATGATAATCGATAGAAATTAAGATTCTGGTGCATATTATCGATAGTCGATAGTTGCGCAAGTATAATACGTTTTAAAGTATAATAAAATATAACATTTTTATCCGAGTAATTAAAATTTTTTAAAATTCTTATTAACAGTAAATTTTTACAATTTCTAGTTTGAAATTATAAAAATTTACACAATATATTATTAGCCACAATATCTGTCTTAACCAAATATGACCTTCTTCATTTATTTGTGATGAACATTTTGTGATTCATTTTTACTTAATAATAATAATAATATGTAAAATAAATTAAAGAAATTAATTTGAAAAATGAATAATTTGATTAAAACGATAGCTTTGCTAAAAATTCGAGAAAATTTAAGATTTAGAAAATAACATTTTTTTCCAGATAACATACATATCTAAAAAATATCATACAAACATATCATATAGACATTTTTTGGGATATCCATAAAGGATATCTAAAAGATATTATAAAGAAATCTTCTAGAAAATATGTTATCTGAGCTAATAGTTATTTATACATTTCTGTTATATTATATCACAACCGTAATGAACTTTAATTTTATGAGTTTGAATAAAATATTAATACTAATAATGAAAAACACATAAAGTACTATTTATGTTTACTATATTTTTATTGTTACAACTAAAGTACGACTAAGACTAAAGTAGGTTACAAAAGAAACATATGAAGGGTGCAATCCACTTGGCGTTCCAAATGCTTCGAAGCTTTTAATTGATTAATCGAAAGGAAGAATTTTATTAATTAACCAACCAAAAAATGCTTCGAAGTAGCATTTGTAGCATCAAGTGGACCATAGTCAGCCAAAGTCTTTAAACGCTGTTCGGTTGTCGAAGTTTCTCGTCAAGTCGTCGAATTTCTACCGGCATCGTTTCGTGAAGAAATTCGCCCCCGGCTACTGTAAATGTAGTCCCCTCTACGTAATATGATTGCTTGTCAGGACGTTGACCAGTATTCGACTTTCTCGACACTGTAGTCGAAAAATGTAACGTGAACGAACTTTCGTGAGGCCCACATCGGAGAATCAGCCTCACCCAAGATCGGTGCCTGTAAACAAATAATTGCTAGAGATAGCTATGATTTAATCACAGTACACGTGACACAATGTGACGTTATGTTTACCGAACATTTTAATAATTGTAATCCACTGTAATCACAATTATGGACATTTCATGATAATCGCTTTATCTTCACCTGAATGAGATATTAAAAAGGCATATCAATTTTGATTAATGATAAGAGGACATTATCTGTCCGTCACCTTCACGTATTGTGACCGATTCAAGTACATTTCGCGATATTATTATTTCGCTTTTTGTGAATTTTAAATCTTTTTGCGATAATAAAAGTAATAAAGGTTTTGTAAACAAGTTTAAGTTCATTTACCCTGAATGTGCTCGAGGAGAAGAAAAAATTATTTTGCAGATAAGAATAAATAATGACATTATTTAAGCAATTTAAAATTATTGACATCAGTTTATAATTCACTGATTCTAGATCACACATGTTCTATATTCACGCATTTTTAATAGTTAAAATAATTGATAGATGAATAAAAAAATATCTATTAGTAATGTAATTAATTTTTAATTAATAAATAATATAATTAGTTTTTTTGGATAAAAAAATAAGCTTTTGCATATCGTTTATTTAGCAAAAAATTCCCATATTTGTTAACAATCGTCATAAGTGAAAAATGATATGTTGAAGTTTCTTGCATTGCTATTTGTATAGAGAGGAGAGAGAGAGAGAGAGAAATTTTGATAAAACAAAATAATAAGATTGCTTTAAAAGCCTTGTCAAAATGGGTCATTCTTTATTCTTTTAATCTCTTCAAATAGTAAATAGACATATTTTCATTTCACATATTTTTTACGATTATTTACTAATTGTCGAGGGGGAGGGAAGAGGTAAAGATAGGTTCGGTTCATTTTTACAAGTGTTTCAATCATTATTTTATCAAAATTCTATTTACAAATAACGTAAGAAACTTCAATGTGTCATTTCTCACTTATGAAATCACGATCCAATATGGTTGCGGCGATTAGTGTGGAGCCAATTATTATTATACATTAGTGTGGAGTTAATTAAAAATATTTTTTAACATAGAATTAATGCTGAAATCTGTAAGAATATTTGTATTCGCTCCCGAAATATTACGATAATATTATATTAATTATTTGAGTATTAATTTGAAAGGAACATAGCAAGATGTGGGATTTTGAAATAAAATATTGATATTAATTTTATGAATATATTTTTACATATATATAAATTAAAAAACGCACGATATAATTTTCTCTTTTATCATTTCACGCATTAATATGCGATTTTTTCTAACGATTATTAAATTTTCAATTGATATAATAATAACATACAGCTTAATTTATTTATAAATATATAAGCTATGTATTCTAAAAAGCGTATATTATGTATATTATGTATACAAGATTGTATCAAAGAATTTTTACTATCGATCGCTATTAACAATTCTGGCAGAATATTTACAGATTTCCAATTGTTGACATCATTATCCATTCGCATTGCATTATTGTACATTTGTGAAGGAATGTTTTCAGTAGTATATAAGCTGCAACGCAGCTTATACAAAAATTGAGATAAAATACTGACACCAGTGATAAAATTAGGTAATAAATCTATACTGTTCCATAAAATAAAGAAAACCTATAAAAAATAAGTGCTATCCCATATAAAAATGTCTACAAAATAAAAATAAATTATTGTGCCAACAATATTTGACTTGTTAAAAAGAAATTGTCACAATCATTGTTATTACCATCCTATCTTAGGAAAGAATTCTGCAACGTCCTGAAAGACCTCTTCCGGTGTTTTCATAGAATTAACTTTATAAACTAAACCTTGCTGCTCATACATTTCTATGATCGGTAAAGTATTTTTTAGGTAAGTTTGATGTCGCAGAACCAAAGATTGCTCATTGTCGTCGCTGCGCCCGCTTCCACTGGCACCACGTTTCAGGCAACGCTGAGTACAAACTTCTTGACTGCACTCGCAGAATATTACACCCTTGAGAATAACTTTGTCAGCCATCACCTGTCAACATATGCCATACATGAAACAACTATAATATGCAAAGTCCAGTGCCTACAATCGATTAATTATTAGAGAACCAGGTCAACAATTATAATATTATTAGACTTAACAGGCAAACACTAAAGCTGAAATAATCACAATTGCATTGATTGTCAATAATATCCAATGCTAATAAGCATCTTAGAACATTCCGACATTTATTATGAAAATGAATGATTATATTAATTATCAAAACTCTATATGATTATTAAAGGTTTTAAATGATAAAGCTACTAAATTAAGATGATGAATGAAGATGACGAAGAAATAATTTAATGAAAAATTAAACTATTCCAAACACAAGCTTCACATATCAGAATCAAATATTTATACATTCTTTTATGAAAATAAAATATTGTTCTGTATATCAATTTTTCAATTATATGAAAAGCACAATGTACATTCTACTACTAAGAGACAAATCCCAATAATAATTGATTGGCAATCATAGATTTAAATGATATAACACACTGATATTCAAGATGCATATCCAAGAGTATGTTCCATTTCGTGTATGACACGTATAACGCATCACTTTATCCTTCTTCAATATTCGTAACAACAAGGATAAAAAAATTATGCGCATTATACGTGAAATAAGGCGATACCTTATTCCAACCGTCAAGATTATCCTGATTCCTGGGAAAACCGTCGATGAGAAACCGGTGATGTGGATTCTTGGATGTCTGCATGGCGCGATCGATGAGGCTACAGGTGATCTCCACCGGGACGATCGTACCGTTTCTGATATGTGTTTCGATGAGCTCGCCATACTCCGAGCAGGGTTTGGCACGTTCCTCGCGCAGCAGATCACCAGCCGATAGATGAACATAACCGTAATGCTCGACAATGTAGCGGCAGAGCGTGCCCTTGCCGGCACCCGGACCTCCTAGGATGAACACCACTTCCGGCTTTTGCATCGTGACAGCGGACATTGTGCGAATACAACGTCGCACATCGGCCACGAGAGTCCGTAACATGTATAGAAAATCACTATATATGTATATACCAACGCACACACCGATTAATCCATTGCTAATATTCATACACTACACGTAATGTACGCGGCGGTTATACTGGCGCCATTTTTAAAAGGTAAGAACAGGTGCTTCCAGAACAATCCAGAAGCACAACCGCTCAGTGAACTCTTGTACCTGTTTGGTCTATATTTTTAGCTCCAATGGAATGTGCCAATTAAATGCAAGAGCTCATTGAGCGCTCAGTGAACATCGTGTTTCTGGTTTGTTCTGGACCTAATGTCAGAAATCGGATACATCAGAATGCACGGTTTCTGATAGGTTGAATTATTCCCTAGTACGGATCTAGTTGTTTTAAGCCGTAAGGAATTAACCAATTGTAGTCGAATGCGAGGAGAATAATTGATTGTTATTCGTCCATTTCTTCTGGCTTAAGGATTAAAAATCTATTATAGATTTGGGCTTATTTCTAATTTCTTATTTTTCTACGCAGGGTCTAACGATGACTAGCCGAATCAATCAAAAGTGGCATTCTGATGGCTAGTCTCTGTTAAAAATCTCTTCAACATCACAGACTTCTCTGGGTTTGACATACATATTCTATGATTGTACTCTGACGAAAAGAGGAAATGAAAGAGATATATTTTTGTTAACCTCGTATAAATATTTTATTATTGTGAAAAGGAAAATAATGCAAACATGTCTATGGTATTTGTAATTTTATATTGCATAATTGTAAATGTTATATTTCAATTATATAATACTAAATCTATTTACATCTTAATTCTTAACGTTCATATTTATATTACTCTCCACAATTCGTTATTGATATTTAATATAATTTTATGTTTTTAAAATTTTATTTAGTTAAATATCAAATTTAATAAAAATAAGGAATGCACGGGATACCATATGATTAAGATATTACTAGTGTTAATGTATATTAATTCTATCTTCTTAATATATAATTTATTTTATAGCGACCTGATGATCATCGAAGGAAATGGAATCGAGAAGAGTATGAAAGGATTGCACTTCAAAGACTTCAAGATGAGATTGCAGAGGAAGAATTAGGAATTCCCAAGCAGCCAGCAGTTAAAAGAGAATTGCTGAAACAAAGAGATTACAAGGTTGATCTTGAATCTAAACTAGGAAAAAGTGTTGTTATCAATAAAAATACGCCATCATCACAAACTGGAGGGTAAACTTCAACTCCCAAATTATCTTTCAAAAAGTATTAAATATATAATAATTTTATTACATACACTGCAGCTCATTAATTTCAATATACTTCTAGATTCATTAATTTCTTTAAAGGATGAATGTGATGTTTTGTACAGAAATGATCCATCTATTATAAGCTTTTATCACTTGCATGCATTGTATTTAGATATTATTTATTTAAAAATATTTGAAAACTGTAATTTTCGAAAAGAATCTAATAGCCAAATAATATCTGATTTCTTGAAATAAATAAAATATACACAAAGTACTTATGATAATATCAGATATATGTCTACTTCTGTTTTGAAACTGATTCGTCAATATGTATATTTGCATGAGACAAAAGTTTTATGACTTCAAGGGAGACAAAAAGATGTTATTGGCTTGACCTTGGTGGTTTCAAGGTTAAGGCAAGAAGACACTTAGAATTTTTAAAATAAAATTCTATTTTTTTTATTACATATTCTTATAGCTTATCTCAAGAGTTAATTTTTTAAAACAATAAAATTCCTTTTTATTAACTTTTTGAATTATAATTATATTTAAAAGTTTAGCATTACCCAAGGTATCTGATCAGCAGCTAAAACCTTTTGAATGTTGTTCAGAATCATAATCATGATCTTGATAACATTTATTAAATTCAAGGCCATATAAAATTGTTCCTCTTATTTTTATTTTCGCTGAAATATGAATATATATATATATATATATATAT
>Ga0157363_1005080_pt1 | contig 12235 bp, 7 predicted proteins | sample AttsexASBM1_FD_111477 | JGI IMG/M metagenome (GOLD analysis project Ga0157363, IMG submission 111477) | Fungus gardens microbial communities from leaf cutter ant in Ribeirão Preto, State of São Paulo, Brazil - Atta sexdens ASBM1 | ecosystem: Host-associated > Fungi > Mycelium > Unclassified ...
ACACACACACACACACACACACACACACACACACACACACACACACACACACACACACACACACACACACACACACACACACACACAGAGGGAGAGAGAAAGAGAGAGAGAGAAAATTGGTTGAATTAACTGGAATTCTGGTGGAAAATGAATAATCCAGAATTCTAGTTAAATTTACAAGATTTCTGGTTATATCTAGTTGAAATTCTAGTTGAAATAACCAACATTTAGTAGATTTAATCAGAAATCTAGTAGATTTAACAAAAATTCTGAATTGTTCATTTTTCAGTTAATTCAATCAAGCACATTTTTTCCGTGCATAATTAAAAACTATGAAATAATTAAAAAATACAATAAAAATTTATATAAACTTTAATATAAACGTTGTATATAATAAATAAATTTTCGAAAAACCGAATAAAGAGTTATAATTGAATATTAAGTAACATAGTTCAAGATATAAATGAAAAAGGAACAAAGGAAAGCGGAGAAAAAAGAAAAGAATTAAAGAACATAATTTACTGTCGAAAGAGTTAATGATTGTGTTAAAATTATTAATAGATGAATTAGGATATTCTCTAATTTATACACGTTATTTATCAGTTGATCGGATTTCTGAAAGTTTTTACGAAACTTTCATCGCTTTTACACGTCGTTTATCAGAACCGCCGCAACCGATTTATAACGTCTGGTAGGACTTTGCATGATATTTGCAGACCGACATGCTGCAGGAGACTGCATTGCGTATTATAAATTTGTTTCCTCTCTTCCCCGCGTCCCGCCGACGAAACTGCGGAAGGTTTGGCGAAGAGTTGGAGAAAAAAGTGTGCGATAAAAGAGGAGGGATAGGAGACTGGGCGAAATCGGCCTCGTAAAAGTGGATTAATTCGGACCGCAGTATATATATATATATATATATATATATATATGTGTGTGTGTGTGTGTGTGTATATATATATATATATATATATATATATATATACATTCCCGACTGGGGATTCCTTTTTGCGTGCGCGAGTAAATTGTAATAACGGCCGAATGCAAAATCGCTGCCGGCGTTTTCTCCGCTCAAACGTCGCAAGAATTACTCGCGGACTTACCGGGAATGAAATAGCGCGGGTGCGTTCGCAAAATTGCGCGGCGCCCGGTGGAATCCGACCGGTGTGGTCGACTTCGCGCTTTCGCAGATGAAAGGAATCGTTACGCGGTATAATACCGGCTTTTTGTAGACTGTATAATTACCGTTTAGCAGGTAACTCAAGCAGGTGCGTGCGCTTTGTGGTGTCCGCGTTGTGTGTGAGAAATATGGAAATTTATGCTCGATCTCTCTAATACCATGTCACACATCACGTAACACTGAAAAAAAAAAGTTACTAAATCTTAATACATATTTCTTTGAATAGTTAATATATACTTACTGTAAATAAATATTTATTTAATAACAAAAAAAATGATAGTTAAATCAAATTAAATGGTTCTTGTAAAAAGTGGCTTTTACAAATTAATAATTTTCAAATAAATATATGTTTACATTTAGTAAATATTTACTTAGAACTATTTAAATAAATATTTATTACAATTTAGTATTTTTTTAAATGTAGTGATAGGATTAATTTTATTATTATTTGATGAAATATTTACTTATGGGCTAATTTAAATTTAGTGACAATTGCTACTTAATTAGAGTAGCAGGTTCGGTAATTTGTTGTATAATAGCGTTGTTAATCTATTTTTTTTTTTACGACATTTATTTGCGGTAGACACTTGGCTGGCGCGGTTACAAGTTGATTATTCCGCGTCAAGTTTCGCGGGGGCACTGCTGAGACTGAGATGTTATTTCATTCGCGATTACAAGAATGCACGTAAAGGGCCGGCCAAACCGCGCGATAAATTTCTATTATACCGGGACAAGGGTCCTCGGGTATCAAGGGAGACGCGCGGGGACACGCTGTAAATTACTCGATGCGGAAACGAGAAGCGAGGAGACAAAGTACACTTTCGCGGTTCCCTTTACAAATTTTCCCAGATCCGTTTAATTTCCCCGCTGTTGTTTTCACGAACTTTCCTCCTTCGTTCCCTTTTGCAACGTTAAATCCTTACCCCGACGTTATTTGACAAACTATGTGTAAACTATGCCCGAGTTATTTGCCGTATGCCATTTTGTAGAAGCGAATATAATTCTCGGTAGATATGTGCACGAGACGTCTCGTTTAATGTTCTAATGGTAAATTAAATTCTGCAAAAAGGGATAGTCCACGCGTGATTGGCTTGATCCCTTCCGGCAGAATACAATATGATCGTAAAAGCTGATTGTCCTGAGTAAACACTGAGTCTTGAATTTTTCTTTTGCAGTTGACAGAAGTCGCCCCACCAGAGCCTGTAAAGTCATCTCGTGAGTATACTTAAAGCTTTCTTTAACTTTTACAGCTTCTACACTGAGAGAAATGTTTTTGGTATTTATGACTAATTTTATGATATCAGAATTGGTTGTTATTGTAAAAATGTTAGTAATAGTAATTATATTTATAGTTTATTAAAATATATGTAATTGACACAGAAAATGACTAGAAATTATAGTTAAATTATGATAATTGCAACTTTTATGATAATAATAATTATATTTATAATCATTTTCAACTATATTTTTTATAAAACTAAATATATCTAATTATTATTATTAATATTATAGTAATATACTATAGTAATAGTATTATAATAAATTATAGTTCCATGTAATTATAGTCACAAATATACCAAAAACTTTTATCACTGAGAGAACAAAAATTTTCGCACTTATAATTTAACTATAATTTATAATGATTTTCATACGTTTTGTAGAACTATAAATATATTGTTATTACTAATATTACAGCAGTAATAACTACAAAATTCGAGTTTCCAACTATAATTATTTTACCGTATAATTAAAATCATAAATACCAAACACACTTTTCTCTCAGTGTACAAACTTCTATATATGTCGTTGACATATATAGTATAGTGAGCGTTACGTGCATGTCGCCGACTAGTTTTCCTCGATTGTAATTCCTTCGAGATTACACGAAAAAAAAGTAAATAATCTCTTTTGCGCATTACTCAAGCGTATAACGACATTTGCATTTCCGCGTAATTGGTATGCGCTTGTTTACTTTTATATGAAATCACTTGCTATGTATGGGAATATTTAATGATTATTATATCATGTTTTTTCAAAAAAATTGGACATGCAACATGATACTCGTCATGTCACGCCGCTGCATTTTCACGAAGTTGAAGTTTTATTAACGTCAGCGCTGAACGCGTCGCTGTCAACTTTCGAGCCAGTGTACTGGCGTTTACCGCAATTTTTCGCGATAAAACACACGTTGTGTCAGAGTACAGAATATAGGATCACCGACGGACATAATTTCCGGAAACTGTCCGCTACATTCACCGACGATTAAAACGCGACGCTGCGTATATTGCTCGAAACGATATTTTAAAGTCATGCGCGTAGTCGAATGGATATTAATCGATGCGTCTGTAATTCGCGCGTGCAGTATCGATATGGAATTCACGGGTCGATGCGACAGTTTTATATATGTATGTATGTGCCCGTTTAACATGTTTTCATTAAAAAAAAAAAAAAGAGAGAGAGAGAGAGAAAAAGGATTGGGAGGAACATTTTCGCTGCGACGAAGCGCGCGACGAACATAAAACCTGTGGATTCCGCGCAAAATCCTCTGATCGTCGATTTCGCGAGCACATTTCATGAATCAGCCATTCGACCTCTGGCATTCGTTCATTTAGCCGTTTAAGCGCGAAATACGCGTTATTTATTCGCTCGTGTGATTCTCGTGCGACTCATTATTTATCGTGGTTACGCAGACCGTTTCGCGCAATACGAGTTGTTCTCCAGTTTAATCTCGTTATCAGTTTCTTGTAATGTTTTTATTATTGGGGTCTATTTCTATCAACATAGATTAACATTAATCTTGATTCAATTTATTCTTTATCTTTTTCTATTTCTTAGAACCAGACAAAGATGAAGAATAAGTTAAATCGATATTATTCTATATTCAGAAATGAATATGAATCTAAATTTTTTTATTTAAATAAATTATAGGTACATTTTAGAATAAGTATAATTTTATTATTCTCTCAATTTCTCGAAGTAAAATCTTATTCAAAAAGAGTTAAAATTGCCACTATTGAAAAAGAGTGAAAAAATTACATTCTTGAATAAAAGTGGCAGATTTTTATTTTTTTGGAGTAAAAATTCATACTTTTGGAGTGAGATTCATTAAAAAAAAAAAAGTAAGATTTCTTTCCTTTGGATTCCAAACTTTGGAGTGAATCTTATTCCAAAAAAGTGAAAATCTGTTATTCTCATTCAAGAATGCAAATTTTTCACTTTTTCAGTATTGGCAGTATTTTAACTCTTTTGGAGTGAGATTTCATTCCAAATAAAAAAAAATTTAGGGAATACAAATAGAATTAAGCGAAAGAACTTATTAATTTTTAATATTTAATTAAAATAAAGATTAATATTTAGTGAAACATTAATACTTAAATATTAGTATTCGTCATTATGTATTATAAAAAATAATTTTTCGTATAAACGATCAAGAAATAATTTTTCGCGTAAACTGGTATCATGAACAACAGAATTTTACGGAAATACTTTCCGTTTGTTGTATACGATAAAAGTGCAACCATGGCGGCTTGAAAGCGTAATATTCACATTGGAGGCATTTAAATATTTGACATCTCCTCGCGGGGGCACCGCAGCGCACCGGAAGCTTTTCAGAGTGCATTTATATACGTTAAATTCAACCTTCTTCTCGACGTCACAGGAACCCAAGAGGTACTATTAAAAGTAAATTAACACTCTCTGTTAATATCCGCATCAATATTAATGTTAACGTCATAATTTACTAACATATTGTTTTGTTAAACGAGCAGCCTGTTTATGCAGGAATTAATTACAGGCATCGAGTGCTGCATTCATTACAATAAATAATAAATAGTAAAACAGGCTTGATCGGCGAAATTAATTTGCGCGCGAAATCGATTTTCGAGTTGATCGGGTAATTTTCGAGAGAAACGAAATTTTCAGAAAGATTCTCGTTCACTTCGTTAAATGAGCACGTAGATCACGAGAAAGATCTGCACATTTGTCGATATTCCGGCATTTCTAAACGAACGTGGAAGGCAGAAAGGGTTACTGTTTCATGAATTAACCATTTCTCTCCCTCCCCTTTCATCGTTTCCTGTCCAGCGCTCGAATGCCAGTGGCCACTTTACAACGACTATTATTGGAGTTACAACCGCCCCTCGTCAACGATCCGGAGTCGGGTGGGACGAATTTGCTTCTCGTTGTGTAAATTTGAACTAGTCCTCCCCGATAAGCTTATTTCGCGCCCTTTACATGATTGCATTGTGCGTAACTCATTGAAGCTATTCAAGGAAGAAGTGGCAAGCTGATTCTGGAAAAAAAAAGGATACATCGATATGAATATTTTTTTTATTAAATTCTGTATTTTTCTTTATAAATAGGAACATATTTAAATTATAGGCAGCGTATAAATAATATTTTTAAATATAGATTCTAATGATAGTCAAAATTATAACAATAACAATAAAATATTTTTATATTTATAAAAATATATCAAGTATCAACTAGATATGTAGCACAATTGTATTGTACAATCATTGTTATGGTAAAGAGATTAATGATTGCACAAATTTTAGAATCAGTTGATAAAAATCATCGCTTTTAAATAACATGAATAGTAAGCTACTTGTAAAAGCTTGAAGAATTGAATTTTTTACACATATAATGATGTTATAATTATTTCATATTATTATGCATATTATTACGCAGTTGCAATGTTTTATGCAATTGCATTAAATTAAATCTTTCAGTTCTTCGTGAAATGATTTAGTCGGTGAGAGTTGGAAATTGTCGAGGGACACAGATCTGGAAAGAGATAGGATTATCTGAACGCCCACGTTCTTTCTTTCTTCATCGGAATTTCACGGAACAACATCATATATACCGATGCGACGCGACGCGGTTACGACTTATCAATTTATTTCTTTCTAGAATCACGAAGGTCGACAGTTTCCCGTTAACGAGATTCAGTATATCTTCCGCGAAATGCAACAAGATCTTTCGCTGAAGAATTCATTCGAGCGAATTTCTCTTCGGGAGAAATCGGAAAATATCATACATTCTGAAAATTCGATTCAGTGCGAGATTTAGTGGCAGAAATTGGAAGTATATCTGTATTATTACACTCACTTCTCGTTGTGTCATCATTATTAAAATATAACGAGAAAGGAAGAATTTCGATATAGAACATAGTTTTGTACAAGTTTCGCGGAAAGTTTCGAGGAATATCGGAAAAAGAGTCGCGTTGCATTGCATTGATTAGAATTCTGGTTGAAAATGAACAAATTAGAATTTTTTGGTTGAATCTACTACAATTCTAGTTGAGATAAATCAAAATTCTGATTGATATAATCAGAATTTTCTAATTATTCATTTTCAACTACAAATTCTCACAAGAAAACCCATAGAAGTGTCCTTTCTGCTTTTGATATCTTTCAGCTTTTAATATGTTGTTCTTCAGGCAAAAATAAGAAACACTTATTTTTTACAAGGACTCAATTTTTAGGTGATGCAACCTCTCTTTGAAGAAAATCGATTTTCTCTTTCGAAACTAATATCGTTGAAACTGTAATAGACAGAAAAAAATGTTCTGAATAAATGAATAGTTTGAAAAATATTTTATAATAACAATTAAGAAAATTTGTTTAAATAAAAACGATTTTATTTACATAAAAAAATAAAAAAATGATTTTATACAAATAATTCGTCGATAATCAGGAAATTCCGTGATATTTCTTGATAGTAAAAATTGTCAATTTCTCGTCTACAAAGTTCGTCTGAATTTCGATTGAATCCTCGTATTTGAACTTATTAACGCAGAGTTTCGACCGAGTTTGTCGACGCTCCATTGAGCAAATTAATGAGGACCGCGCGACATTATTGAGCCACATGCGCAAGCGTGCACGTGTGACATCATCGGCTGCACGTAATACTAAATTGTTGTAATATCGTGATCTGCGAACTCACCCGATGAACACTATTAGCGTAACGCAGATTGCGCAACATTATATCGAAAACCGCTTACGATTTTATTATGTGCAAAATAGACTTTAATTTTCAATCGATAGGTTCTTTGATTTCAATCAATTTGCGATTTTTGCCCACAGCGTTCTCTCGTTATTTTATCTATTATAATCTAAATGTTGATTTAAATTTAATTTTAGTCTAACTAGAGAGAATCCTTTCGACCGCTTCATTTATTATCTAGAATAGTCTAAATTTAGAGTTCGTTCAGAGTTTATTTTTACTTTAGTCAGAGTTTCTCCCAGTCGTTTTATTATCAACTAGTTCCGTTTACATCTCGAAACTAGTTCACCGCGGAAACTCACGATGAGAAATTCCCAAAGGGCTGCAGTTCCTATTCAAACACTTTGTGAAGAAAAAAATCCCGATGTTCCTTTAATAAATAAGAACGCCGTCAGGCGGAGGACTTAATTCTGCGAAGCGTATCGCTTCTTGATTAGCGCACGAGAAGCAAAGGAGTCGAGTCGAGGTCGTGTTGAGCTGATTAAGAGAGGAGGGAAACATATTAAACACCGGAATCCCGACACGCGTGCGATACCCACGCCCACAATGTTCTCGTCTACCTGCGCACGCATGCCCACGCAAGTTAAACCTATATCCACCTCTTGTACCGAGGGTGGCGTCGGTCGTCACGTCGTGTTAATGAGCGAAGGTGCGATCGCGTGACCGACGACCTTTGGCGAACCTAGGGTAGACGCCGCAGGGGTGAATGAGGGATGAACGACTATGCCGAATCGTTCATCCCTTATTCACCCCAACGATCAAACAACTCGACAATCGGCGGCAATCGTTACACATAAAGTTTTTCTTTTCTATAGGGAATTCTCATGATTTCCTACGTCGAACACTAAATGTAGCTAATAAAGTTTGAGGATCTAAAATATTTACGAACTGAATGCACAGTTTGTTTCCTAAACCCAGAAAAGTTAAAAGTTGAACATGTTTGCGTGTCTAGATTTTTTGAATAGAAGAATACTGATTGTAATAAGTATTTTATTTTAATAAAACAAAAAAGTATTACATATTATCTATCATTGGTTTATTACAAGTTTGTTATTATTACGATATAAGATGGAATTAAAAATACAAAATAAAATTATCAAATCATGTGCCAAATTTTTTCTTTTTTAAGAATTCATGATTTTCGAACTTACACATAAATTAAAAATTCTCTGATTATTAGAATTATATTTATTAAAAGTGCATTGATAATTTAATTTCCTTGAGTTAAATAACATGCTATTTGTAATTTTTATGTATAATTTTTATGTATAATTTGTAATTTTTATGTAAATTCATTTCTGGATTGCTTAGTTAAGAAATGCAATGTTCATTTCAACGTATAAACTAAATATCATTTGACTCACACTTAATATGTTTTTAATTCTTTTTAATAAATTGTTTTAAATTGACGACATACTGAGCAATGATGACTACTGAGAAAAATTTCTAATTAAGAATAAATGGAGATTCTGATTATGCCAATCAAAATTCTGGTTATCTCAATTAGAATTATAATAAATTCAATGAGAAAATTTGTTCATTTTCAACCATAACTTCAATTAATGCAACCTGAATCTTTTTTCAATGTAGAAATGATTAAAAATAACTCTAGTTGAGTCTAATTAATGGCATAACGAATTTAACAGTATGAAGGGTTAGATTTTCTTTTATTTTTATGGTGATTTCCTAGATTCTTATGTTGGGCAAGGTAATATAAAAACGTTTTCATTTATGGATTTTTTGAGAAATTTGGAACGATACAAAGTGGAAATACGTTGGAAGCGATATCGATACGCGCGAATCATAAATATGTTCTATAAAACGGCATTTCGGCAAACGTCTGGCGAATGAATCGCGCTTTCTCGAGGTATACGCGTAAAACGGGATTACGATGAATTACTACGTGCTTCGCAGAGTCGTCGTGGAATTCAGGAACGGACGTCGATCAATGTCGGTTGGTTCGGTACCGCTCGTGAGCGACCTAGTGAGAAGCTTCGGTTTCCGGTTTCCAGAAACTTATGCATGCACGAGGTGACGTAACAGACCACATCCTCGATCTTCATGAACTATATACGTACCTTTTCATGTATGTTTCCTTCACAAAGATCATCTTCCCTCACTTGTTTCTGTCGCCTTTCCTTTCCTCTCAACATTATTCTTTCCCTTTCTGTAATATATTTTCGTCTCTTCTTTTTTCGCAACTCTCCCTGTCTCTTCACTAAAAGAGCAATTTTGCTGAAGGATTTAAAAATTTAGTTGGATACAGAATATCTAAAAGATAACTTTGCTGAACCATTAAAACATTAGGTAGGACGACAAAATTGGTTGCTAAAATATTAAAACATTTTGCAGCATTGCTCATCATGCATAAGATTTCTGCAAAATAATTTTAATGATCCAACAAAATTATTTTCAAATCTAGCCATATTTTTAGATTCTTCAGCAAAATTTCTCTTTTAGTGTTCGCGCATCTCTTTCGTCATTCGCGAGACTCTTTTTCGCTCTTCGCTATTTCATCTTCCTTTTCGCGACTCTTCTTTCTCGCTTCCTAGTTTAACTACGCCGCCACCATCCTCTGCTCTCCTGGCTCGTTCTCTGCCTCATCCTCTCGCTTCCGTCGTCCGCGATACGTCGAGTAGGATGAGCAAGGGCGACCAGATGAGGAGGTTGGTTGGTTTCCATGGAGACCAACCAGCTTGCACTGGCATCTCTCGGTTGAACCACCGTCTATTGCGCCGCGCTTTCGCTCGCCTCGCGAAGCGACGAGGACGACATGGCGGTAACCAGTGAAACCGAATTGTACGCGCGAAATCCGGCTTTTCTGAATTTCATCGGGCGTCGTCATTGAACAAAGTACAGTCTGTCTATTTTCGAGCTTCGGTTATTTTCTCCCTCCTTACTGCAGAAAGGAGCGCTTTCGTCGACAAGGATTGGTGAAGGGATTGGTGAAAATTTTTTTTGAATAGATATATTGAGGGACATGCGGATATAGGAAAATGTATGTATAAAATTTTCTGCTATTTCCGTCCACTCTCGTTGGCGTACGTCTCGAATTTATCACCGCTTCTCGGCAGAAGTTATGAGGCTATTATTCAGTTGCGATATGAAATTATCACTCGAGTATGGATAATGTAAGGTTCACTTTAGACAATCTATTAAATTGCGATTCTATTTATAATGTTTATAACTGAAAAAAGAGTCTGATAGCATTAATTAAAATTCTAGTTGAACAACAAAGCAGAATTTTCTGATTGAATCTATTAAATTCTAGTTAAGACGATCAGAATTCTGATTGATATAATCAGAATCTTCTAGTTCATTTTTACGAAATTTTTTTCTATGTGCACTCTATGATATATGAAAAACATTTGAAAGATCGAAAACACTTACATAAAAATAGAATATACTTATTTATGTCATAATTATAAATAATTCTATTTTGAATTGAATTCTATCACGTGGATTTACAGATTATCTAAGGTGAGGATATATCATTTAACTGTCAAATGATAAGATAAGAATTAATTATAAGAAACTATTTCGACATTTACAGTCTATTTATTATTTTATACTTGTATAAAAAGAGTTGTTACTAATTTTTTACAATAACACATGTGATAAGTTTGCTATAGTACTCTGCGATAATTTTTTAAATATTTGATGCAGTTCCAAGCGATATATTCAGTACTTTTAATATAAGTTTTCTCCCGAACAACTTACATTATCATCTCAGTCTACGTACGGATTTTAGTGAAATACCTAAATTTAAATAAATACAGATCTGAAATAATTTTGTTGAACCATCAAAATAATTGTGTATCCTGAGAATCCTATTTGATTGATTGAATCAACTAATCTCTTGTTTGACAAATAAATCTTTGGTTGATACAATAAAATGATTTAGTTGGAACAAAAAATTATGTGCTTATTGAAACATTTTACTTGTTTCTAATAACACAAGAGATTAACCAAATGGGATTGTTAGGAAACTGGAGCATGATGAACAATGCTGCACAAAGTTTTTACATTATAAAGCTAGTGTCCTGCATAATTATTTTGATGGTCCAACAAAATTATTTTGGATCTATAGTTATATTTTTAAATACGCCAACAAAACGTTTTTTCCGAGTAATATTAAAATAAGAATAAAGTGTTTATTTATCGATTAGTTTAGGTACAAAGAGTTACGTGCAATTGCACTTTAGCCGCTGTCGTTTATTTTGTTTCGAGGATGGTTCCAGCCAGGTTTGCTCTTTATAGACTCGTCCGTCGTATCGGATAATCGTAATAATTATCCAACGAATGAGAGAGAGAGAGAGAGAGAGAGAGAGAGATGCGTCGCGTCGCGTCATTTCGCGACGGCCACCGCGACACGGGGAATTTCAGGCTTGCGGCAGTAACTCTGCCGCACCACCGTCACCACCATCGCGGTGCAATTCCCGTGACATTAATTATTGAAATCGCCGTCGGCGTTCCATCCAACCATCTCGATCCTCTTGCCTCGCCTTCCTCGTCGCAATCGCCTCGGCCGCGATCTCGAACTTCTCTCGAGCGTTTCCGTTGCCTCTTCCACCATGCTGCTTCGGCTTATCCTCCGCTAACCGACAACCTCTCTCCGTTACCTCTTCCTCAGCCTCGTTTTCTAGTTCGGAGGAAGTCCCTTGGGTTAACTTCGCCGAGGAACAGCCTAGAGACTACGCTCGCTTAATATTCAATCGCCTCAGACTTCTCTCACTCTTATAAAGCTAAGACGCGCGCAGACCAACGTGAATTGGAACGCTTGTGCCCGGAAGGATGGAAAGTGTCCAATAGATTTTATTTATAATGAGATAGAATGTGTCGTATCTTTTTATTATGGCGCGTCTCTCATCTTATGCCGTAATCATCATGCTCGCTTGAGTGATAGAAGATCGGACGAGAGTAAGAAGTTTCGATAGGATTCGCATTTTCCTTCTTGTGCGATCTTCACATTCTACTTTTTACTTTTGCTGCTGCCCAGTTTCACGAGTGGCTTTAATTCATTACGTGACAAGCTGATATCATCCATCAACC
>Ga0157363_1005081_pt1 | contig 12235 bp, 5 predicted proteins | sample AttsexASBM1_FD_111477 | JGI IMG/M metagenome (GOLD analysis project Ga0157363, IMG submission 111477) | Fungus gardens microbial communities from leaf cutter ant in Ribeirão Preto, State of São Paulo, Brazil - Atta sexdens ASBM1 | ecosystem: Host-associated > Fungi > Mycelium > Unclassified ...
TACAAAATCTATTTATAATTATATATATATTTATATATTTTTTTATGTAATATTAATATTATTTTATATATAAGTACATTAATGTTATATAGGTACATTAATTTAATTTAATGGTATTGCTGATAAAAGAAAAATGACAATAGCGAATAAATATTTACCAGAGTATTTTTAATTATTTTCATTCTTTTCATTTTTATTCAATTACTATTTATTTAATTGAATTTAAATTGAATAAAATATAACTAAATAAAAAATTAAATCGCGGTTATTCTAACTTTAAAAATTCAGTTATTTGAAGGGGGAGAGATATTTTATTTTTATCTTTGAATACTGCTAGTAAATATTTTGTTTCTTTCAGATGAACGAAGTTATGATGATTTCACTGCATCGTATTGTAAATGACAAATTATATTGTATTTTAATTTGCGATAATAAATCTGTGAAAGTTGAATTATACACTCTCTAAAAGTATTATTACTGAATCAGTATTATTACTGAAAAACAGTAAATAGTCATTGATTATAGCACTAATAAATGTAGTACTGTAAATCAGTAAAATTTTACTGAAAGAATTAGTAATTATAATTAGACTGTTAGAAATAGTGATTTTAGACTGCAAAATCAGAATATGATGTCAAATCAATAAATATTTCATTAAACTAGCAATAATAAAATCTCAATGTTATAAGTTCCTATTCAACAATTTGATGTTTGAATGTATAACATATAACACATGTGTTATAATTAATAGTTACATTGTTGAGTAAAAGATTATAATATCGATGTTATATTATTGCACTTAATTGATACTTGAATATTATGCTGAATATTATATGGTGTGGACTCTAAAATTGATCGTTGCAAAAAATGAGTGTTTAATAGGATATTAAAGGAAAGTTGATACGTAATATTTCGATATTAAAATCGCGAAGTGGGTTGGATTATTTTTTGTGTTTTTGGAAGTGTAACTGTAAGTTACTGGAAATAACTGTAAGTAAAAGTAAATTACTGGAAGTGTTTAAATGTATTGTATCTACAAGTCTATTATTGTGGTGATAGTATATCTGTATATAAATACACAGTAAAAAATTAACATTTTTTTCTATTGTGTATTTATATACAGATGTACTCAAGTATCAAGTTAATAATATAACAATATTACAAGTAAATTAAATATTTTTGCCATGAAATTGATGGATTAAATTGTAAGACATATACTGATATTTATTCTCTGAAAATTATTGCGGAATTTATGCGTATTTAATGTGCGTTTGTGACACAAATACGTTAAATTATAGATACGTAACTTAAAATTCGTAGAACATTAGTAGATTTATTGCAACAATAGCATTATTACGCTCCACAATTCTCATTTCCGTATCTCGATTTTGCGAAATCCGAAAGTCGCGGAATATCCGTCTAAGTTCGTGCGGAGAAATTTCGAGAGGAGAGAAACACGGACTCGCGCGCGATTCTCGTGGTTCTCGACGAGATCGATCGAGAATTCTTTTAGCGTGAGAGCTCGCCCGTTTCAGGAGGAATTAAGGTTAAGATTTAATTTCTGATTAGGCGGCATCGTGCTCTCCCGCGGAAGCAATCTCGCTTGGCCATTGTGACTGACAGAAACGCGCGATTCCACGAGATGGAAGGACCGACCGGCATACGAATCGCCTGCTTTAACCACTTCTAGCTAGCATTTCGACTAATAACGACTAACTCTCTAGCAGCATTCTACCTATAATGGTATGCGCTAGCGCGAATTTCCCATTTCCTTGTATATATACATATACATATAGATATGTAACGAAGGCACGGATTTCCTATCCGTTGAAGAAGCAGCTTCTTATCGTATAGCCGTCTGCACCTTTTCGCTAGATTTTGTGGCATGAATGACGACAATACGAAGCTTATCGCGCTTTCAGTGAACAAATTTTCATATATTATTGTGAAAATGAAGGAAGCATATATCATGCAATTAAAAGAAATTCTAAATCTTATTTGATTTTTAAAATAAGGGAAAAATTAATTTTTTTGGGAGGTGATAGTATCGGGCATTTTAAATAGAAATATTCATTCACTGAAAAAAATTTTTTGTTAAATGAACGAATCAGAAGATTCTGATCTTATTAATCAGAATTCTGGATATCTTAATTAAAATTATAACAGATTCAACCAGAAAAGTCTGGTTTGTTCCTTTGAATCAGAATTCCAATTAATGCACTCTTTCCAGTATATGAATATGTGTTTTATTCCGAACGATTTTCGAGATTGAATGTGTAGTTGCAAAATTACTGTTAAGAAAGAGATATGAAGTTTTTCTAATAATTTATTGTTTAAGAGACACAATTTTTAAATTGTATAATAAACTTTCAAAAATTCCACCGTTAATAATAAATCCATTTTTTTGTTTGTAATAGAACACACATTTATGTGAATATTTTTATTTAAACTAACTGATACCATCATCTTCCAGAATATTGACTTTTCCTCTTAGAATGTATGTACGGAATGTATGTAATCCATCCGTATATGAATAAGATAATTCAATGATGATTTGTTATTAAATATATTTAGAAATACATATCGCGATTAAAATTTGAAGTTTATTTCTGAAGTATTCTGTAGCAATATTTGTACGAGCGATATTTCTAGATATCAATTATTGTGCGAGACGATTGGTATTTATAGTTATCGTCCATGCGAAAAGTATCAATAAAAATTAAATCCTTAAAATTATATATGACAATTCCTGCGAAAAAATTTTCTATTTTTTTTGTTTAATCTCGTTGTAAGATTTACAGTCAACAGTCGATAGAATGTTACGGGACTTTCGGCAGCAGATGCACAAATGCACGCTCGACGGAAACAGACCGAAAGTCCAGCAGGGCGCGGATAATATCGCGATGTGCGGTCGAGGAAGCGCGATGTGGAATTAAGATTCCGAGGAGTCTCTGGGATCTCAGTATTAGACTAACGCGGGCTTAAGTCCTCAAGATAATTTACCGTTCAAACGTTAACCGGGCACGGGTCGGCTCCTCCGGTCGGATGCGCGGGCGGATGAGAGAGGATAGGAGAAGGAAGACGGAAGGAGAAGAAGAGGAGGAGAGAGAGAGAGAGAGAGAAAGAGAGAGAGAGAGGGAGGGAGAGTGAGCGAGAAAGGGGGAGGGAAGAAAGGAGAGTAACGTTCTCCTGGGCCTGACAACGCCACGACGACTCTCGGCTCCCGAGCTTTTTACCCTCGCTGCCGGTGACACATTTCTTGATTTTCAGAACAATGGCGCCATGCGGCAAGGAGGGTGTGTAAGACCGCGTGGTAAACAAGGTAGTACACGTACCTGGCAAGTAAGTACATGAAGCCGACCAGCGCGGCACGACGGCGCGGTGTGGCGCAACGGCGTGGCGATTCGAAATGCGCATCGCGTACTGTAACGTCGTTCCCCCGGCGCTCGTAGAATCGAACACTGTAGCCTCACGAAAATTCGTGGAGAAAAGCACGACGAAGGAATGCCTCGTGCAGGGACCACCGCTACCAGAGAACGACCTTTTTAAGAACTACGCGGCTGAAAGAATCTCCAGGGCGACTCTGGTATTCCCTTTACGTTTCTCGTATCTAGATCGGGACCCTTCTCTTTGAATGCGAATCGAGGAAATGACGTCCGGGAATATCGAAGTCATTGAGGGACGGGGGAATATTTATCGATGTTATTTGGATTCGGACGATGGCAGCCTGTAACGGTAATACTGAACCTGTGTGGAGAACGTGCGTTTGCTATTACCGCGTTTCCTTTGATTCCCTTTGGGAGTCAGTATGTCTTTCTCATTGGTAATTGTCGGCGTCAGTGAGGCGGAATTCTAATGGTGTGGATTTTAATTAGATTAGAGTTAATTAGATTGTTGCGTTATATTCAGCGTTCATGTAAGCGCAATTAAATTTCGCACAATTAATTGTTTAGGTATGAATCAGGTAGAAATGTCTTTTTGGGGAACCAGTGGATTCGCATTATTAATAATCGACCAATTACATTTGCTCCTAATTTTCCGAATATACAATTAACAACCGATTACACTCGCGGCAAAATCAGAAATCGAACAATACCCGACACTACTTAAGATTCGAACATACGATATCAAGGATGAGGAGTGCCACGTCCTTCGCGCAAGATTCAGACGAAGCCGACAATGCGATCTGTGCGTTCGATATCGTCGTTTTATCTCAGAATTGACGAGTTCTACGCGGATAATAAGAGAAAGATGAACGAATAAGAGAGAGAGAGAGAGAGAGAGAGAGAAAAGAGCTAAAGGACATGGTATTAGTGAGGAAGAAAGGGAAGAAAGAGCGACAGACGTCTCGTTCTGGCCAGACGGTGGACGGAACCATTCGCAAGAGACTCCTGCAAGCGAAGGGATGAACTAGCGCCGGATGATTATTTCGTGGATCTCCGGGATTGAATCCGCGTTGAAGGGTGCTTGAGGGTGCGTCCAGGCCTTCGAGAATGAGAGTCCGTCGGCTCGGCTTTTCATCCGGTGCGACCTTCCAGCACCGACTGCGACCGCCACCCCCGGCACACGGTGGTGTCACGAGCCAGCCCGACGCCGCCGACACTCCCTTGTCCCTTCGTCTTCTCCTTCTCTTCCTCCTCGTCGCAAACTCGCCGCTACCCCCGAAGAAGCTCTTTATCTAACCGCGAATAATCGGACAATTTTCCACGTCACTGCGCTCGCTCGTCTTGCGACGAGCATTCCCGTCCCTTTCTCCTCTAGCTTTTACGAGGAGGCAAAAGGGAATCGAGGATAGGCGAGAGGTTATCGTGACACTCATCGAGAATCACGGATGCTGTATGCTCACAACCGCTCGAAAAGCCATCAGTCTTGTGGCTCGTGAGTGAAAAGAAGCACATGACAAGTGCTTCAGTATTGTCAGATGATCCATATATCAGATCATAGATATAAAAAAAAAGTAGATATGTTAAAAAAACCGATTATGGATATTAAACTCACATTCGTTTTAATATAAGTTATTTATTATTGAGGAAGTTTTTTTTATTTTGAGTTATGTTTTATATAAATAAAAACGAAACTTTGCTTACAAAACTTTTTCTTTTAAATAACATTTACTAAATTTTTACTTTATATGACAAACATTAAATGTTAGTTCAGAATTTAATTCTTTTTTGTTAATGTTTTCCTTTATTTTATTAACGTGAAATATATATATGATGTATTTCAATCTTTTATAATTTAATTTTGTTTTATTTCAATTCTACTGTTTTCTTTCATCCAATTATAATGTGTTATATAAATAAGAGAAAAATTGTCTTTATATAACAAATTGCATAGAATTATAGACATTTTTCAAATAATATTATATATAAATATTATTTATAAATACTATAAATACTGATAAATACTATAAAAATTAAATTTGGATCAGATAGTAGAGATGCAAATGGGAAAAACGAAATTTATTTGCATACATACTTTCAATCAGAGAGATTTTGCTTTTACATTCTTCCAATAAACAGATTAAAAGAAATGTAAGATAGATTCAAGTAGGCATCTAAGAAACTTTTCGATATCTTCAATGTGCGGATTCGGTCACGGGAAGAACGCGACCCAAATTTTAATCAGCCCGCGAGAGTATTTTCTGCCCCAGTTTCGAAGTGCAGATTCGCGTTCCGGAATGTCAGGGTGAATCAGTCAGGGGGTCGAAAGACGCGGCGCGATTCTATTTAGCGGCACGTCGTTTGACGGGGTTTATTGGGGGTGCAACAGGTCGGGTTAGACTGGAGTGTGTTCTCTCACCACCATCATTAGTCAACGTCACCACCCGGCTCTCTCACTGTGTACCTACCTCCACGCTCAGCTCCGTTCTCTCTGTCCTACCCTCCCATCCTCTCCTACTTTCTCTCTCTTTCTCTCTCTCTCTCTCTCTCTCTCTCTCTCTCCCCTCCTCTCTGTCTCCCTCTGTATCTATTACCGGTATAACGTCGACTACTAAATCGCCCGGCGCCTCCACCAGCCGCTCGGTCATGCGTGTGGCTTCACCTCGAAATCGCGGAAACGTTTCGTAACGGTTCGTTCAACTAACTGTTTCACTGACGCGATTTCAACTGTTAAACAGAATCGCGCTTACGTATCTATTTGGAAATTGCGTTTTTTACTTTTAATTTAATGTTGTAATATTAAAGAAAATAATCGACTAGAGAAAAAATAATTATATTTGGATTTATATTTTGAAAACTTAATTAACTTAACTTATCTATACGAAAGATCATTTATATACATATATATACTACGAATTTAGATACAGATCTGCAATAATTTTATTAAGTCATTAAAATAATTACATAGGAATCTCAAGCATAATGCTGCAAAACATTTTGATGTTCTAGCAACCAGTTTGAGCATTCTAATTATTTTGATGATCCAACAAATCTGACAGCTTTTTTTTTGAGTAAAAATAATTATAATTCATTATTTCATTTGTGTTTCTCTTACTTCAAAATGTGTTGCGATTTCAGTGCCACAGTAGCTTTTCAATCCTAAAGATTAATTAATGTTATATCTAATTCTAAATATTATTAACTAATTTCATTTTTATTTTTACTTATATAAAGATAATACTCTTTATATTTTAAACTCGGACTAAGGTTTAAACATCGTGCAAATGCTAAATATGCACTCTGCATACAAAATCGATGAATTCTTTACAAATGATTCTTTATGTTATCGGTTATCACACAAATATCACGTATTAACACTATTCTCATTCTATTGCTATCAGGATTGTCCTCGGACCATCCTGACAATTCAAATTTTGGTAGGCAGATCCCCTAATGCCCGCAGCTTCCCAACACGATCGCCACCGAAACGTCTCGCCAGACGCGCGATTGTTAAACCATGCGCCGAATATCATAACACCGGAAAAGCAGTAACAACGATACCACGGGCCTCTGCCTCGTCGGATCGCGTAATCCCGGCAGGATCATCCCATTGTTGTTTAGCCCACGTGTGGATACGAGCTTTGGAGTTTCACGAGCAGAAGCCACATCGCTGCCTTCTCCCTCTCTCGCTCTTTCTCTCTCCCTCTCTCTCTCTCTCTCTCTCTCTCTCTCTCTCCCCAAACCATATTTCCCGCGGTTCTTGCGTATCCTCTCTGCCCCTCGGGTAAGTATAAGCTCTTTCCAACAAATCCACCACCTCATTTAGTGCCACACTGGGGATTAGCACGAAAGCCTTCTTCTTGTGTCGCGCAACACGTCTGACCACGTATACGCGCGCACTACTGTATGCTAATTCTTCGCGGCCGCCCGTAATAACCGGGACACATTCTAATTTTCCTGTCCACAAAACCAGTCGAATGCAAACGGCGACGTTATTCCTTAACTTTCCATGAATGCACCTATTCTTCCTATCGGTTCAGTGAATAGCTCTGTGTACTTTCGGTACATGTGTAAACAAGTTAACAAGTAAAATGCATCTCTTGTGCGTTTTTATGACTACTATTCTGATTCGAATAAGTAGTTTATTCTTGTATGTAATCTTGTTCTGTATATTTTTACTAGTACATCTTACGTGATGAGATATATACATATATATATATATATTTTTAAATTGTTATAATTCCTTTTTTTGAACTTTTATCAGAACAGAAGAAATTCTTTAAATTTTCTGTTAAGACAATATTCAAGAAATATAAAATGTATAAATCCAAATATTTTTCATAGTGGAAGCTTTTACATTCATAGAAAAAGATTACACAATGAAACTAAAGGAACAATATAAATTAGAACAGTCAAATTTTAAAGCAATGTGAATAGGTCAAACAACGAGCAAGGATATTTTCACAAATTAAAAATTTATTTTAATCTTCAATAATTGAGTACAACAGACGGTTCAATTCCATTTAATCCTCATTAGTATTAAGATAATGATGCGAATAGAAATCTGATAACTATACACATGAAATTTAGAATAGAATTAAATATAAATTAACGAATATAAATATAAACTAACGAATAAATATAAATTAACGAAATGGTAATTAAATTATTGATGAATAAAGGATACGAATAAAATTAAAATTAACTATAAGTATAAGTAAAAAAAAAACCATGACAAAAGTTATAAATATTATCATGTATATAAAATGTTTGATTTTAATATCTGTTAAAAGTACAATATATTAAGTCTAAAAATAATTCAAATTATTTATAAATAATTTCTTTTTCAGAAACAAGAACACGTTAATCCTGATATGATAAAAAATTCAATGAAAATCTAATGTATCAAAATTTATAATTACGAGAATTAAGTAGTTCTATAATTAAAAAATAAATTATGGAAGTTAAATTTAAGAGAACTGAATTAATTTTCAATAATAATAGCCAATTGCAATACGCTTTCCGCATGATCAAGCTAGGCTGTTGAAAAATTTGATAAGCCGTTTGGCAATGCGATGTAATATTTTGTTTAAAGAATTTAAATATAAGCTGACCATTATTAATCCGATCATCATTTTATTCCGATTATTACTCATTTTCCCTGAAAATGTAGAGCCATAATTTGTACGACTATCGAGAGAATTACAATCAATAACTGCAAACGTCATCACACATGTATCGTGCAAATATTAATTCTGTTTTGTTGAATTTTTCACGAATTATGAAACAAATGTTTTTAACGTGCTTGTTAGAGTTGGATTATCCACGGAATATTTGGCAAAATAAATTAAAATTTTTTTTACTTCTTAACGTTAAAGGATGTGTTACAACAAAGTAATTTACTGATTACATTAACGTATATTTAATAATAAAATTATTATATAATATTATTTCTAATTCTATCACTCGTAAATAATTTATGCAATATTAACCAGTGGATTATATACGGTGTGCATTTATTATCTTTTTGTGAAATATACCTATGAACGTAAAATATGCCTAAATCATACCTGTCTCGTTCTACAACGAGGAAATTCTTGTTAATGTATCAAGCTAATACTTTTGATTCCATGGACCGACGTGCGGATTTGCACGGGCAGGCTTCGTAAAGTCAAGTAATTCCAGCGTGTTCCTCGTGATCGGATTGAGCTAGCCTCGGTGTAGGAAGGTTGAAAGCCGCTGTCAACATCTCTCAGTGGACAGCACTGTCTGGCCCGTAAACCTTGTTATCAACCACCGGCCATTAGGGGTCCAAGGCGACAAAATGCCGAGCAAAGTGCCATCTTTCCCGAATAATTACGCTCCACATTGTCGATGCTATCGCGGCCCACGTACCTTCCTTATCCGCTTGCTTGAATTAGGAACGCGGGGAGCTTAACGATTTCAATTGAGGGCGTTACCAACGCTTTCTCAAAGCGTGCGCATGAATTAAAACGCGCTTAAAAGCGCGCGTCCTTAAAAGCGTGCATAAACAGGACGGCGATAATGCAATATATTTCAGAGACATTCGGGGCCGCGTTGTGGCGAGTAAATGTTTTCGAAAGCGTACTTTAAACGCAAGAAAGATTCGTATCTCCCGACTTTATTCCGTTATATCGCGTGGAACTTCTGTAGTTAAATTATGTATCGATCATTTTTTTTCTACGATAGTCTTAAAAAATAATTTTCACATCATATGTAAGTATGGAACGTATCACGATGTTTAAAATCTTTTTCATAAAATACTACTCGTTACACATACTAAATGTTTAATAACAAATAATAACAAATGATAAAATGTTATGAATAAACGCTATAATAATTTTTCTATAAGGTATTCGATGTCTTTGTAAAATAACGTAGATAAATTAGTTTCGAAATGAATTATTAAATTAAATTTTATATTTTTTAGAAAGACACGTGTTCATAAGTCAAGTTTATAAAATTCTATATTTATATATTTGGATTATTTGTACAAAAAAATTGGTTTTAATGCAATGTCGTAATAATTTGCCAATAATTTACATAGAAATTGTGATACATATTTTGAGGGTTGCCTCGTTGTTTGAGAACAGTTCGTGCTGCTGGTGGCGGTGGTGACTGCGACTGCAACGTGAGGGGGTGGTGGATAGAGGCAGGGGGTGCAAACGCCTGTCGACCCATCGCTCATACCACGTTTCTCGTACACACGCTGATCTAGTTGTATTTATGCCGGCAGTGAATCACGTCGAAGGTTTGATTTGTCGATGGCTTTTATGGACGGGAATTAACGCGTGCAGCGCTTCGCATTTTGTTACTGCAAATGCTCACCACTCTCCCCCGCTTCTGTTCGGTCCCACTCGTCCGTTCCCATCCTCTTTCGGCTACTCCAACATTTCCGAATGACCGGTAGTCGCTCGATGATTTGTACTTCCACTTTGCCAATTTTTTTAATGCGGAAACAGCGGTCGAGCGAACGTCGCTATTGCGTTGCTTTTTTCAACGCTGCGTTCGATCAATAATGATTTAAATTATTTTTTCGATACGTGAAGATGACAAATTGCGAAACAAAATGCATATCGGATTAATTAAAATGCACGATCAAAAAAGAAATAAGTTGGTTACGAAAGTTTAAACATAATAGTGCGCGACACAACCTGTTGAAAGATCAGATTTGTTGGATAAAATTCAAACATGACAACTTACTGAAGTTATCAAAGTGAACGTTAAAATGTTTTAATCCATGTATGAAATATATTATATTGTTTTATATTAAGAGAGATGTTATTTAAATAATGAACCATTGAGAAAAAGAGACAAATTTCTTCTGTTTACTTTCGTAGAGAAATAAAAGTAGGAGATATTTTTACGTTCTACAACAAAAAAGAAGAATAATTAATATATAGCTTCAAAAATGATACAATTTAAAAATTAACGAAAAGGGAAAAATATTTTTTAACTTGATAAAAAATTATTGATTAATTAAATAATATCGACAAAAAGAATATATTTTTAACATGATCAAATATTATTTTTGTCGCTTTTGTCTTGCAACTTTTAAAAATCTTTTTTTTTAGTTGTGATGTTTTGATGATTTTTTTTTTATTAAATTAAAGCTAATTCATCTATGTGATAATTGATAGAGTAATATTTATTTAATTCATTCACGATAATAACTCGAAAATCACGTTTTTTAGTTATTTTTTAAAATAAGAGAACGATATGCTACACTGTTGTCCATTTCTGAACGAATTCTAAAGATTCTAAATGCATGATTCTGAGAATAGAACTTGGCAAGGTGCCATCTTTCCTATCATTTCGTGATATCGCAGTGATGTACGTGAGCGCCTTAATTTATAACTCGCGTTAATTAAAAAGATCTATGGCGTTCTCCTTTCCGAATAGCTCTTATCGGTATCATTTGGATTTTCCGGTCCTTTCTCTTCGAGCAAGCGGTCGTTTCTTCATCCCTATCACCGCGACTAGCATTCCTGTGAAACCATAGAAGGGGTCGCTTTAAGCTTCGAGGAGAAAAGCTCCGAAAGAAACAGAACTGGACGACATTCGCCCCTTCGACCACCGTGGATCAGAGCCATCCCCTTTCCCCTACGCACCCTTACGGCGCGCATCGAAACCCATAAAACCAAGTGGGGTGGAATAACAATAAACTATCCTTATAAATCTTGGCCGAGAACACCGGGCGGTTTCGATAGCGCGACCGATTATCTTGGGAAATGCGTTTCCTCTCGCAGAATAGAAACTTGCTACAAGATTATAGCTGACGAAAGGGAGAAATGGGCTTAAACGAACGTCGGCAGGCTTGATTTGCTTTACGTTTATGAATCGTTAGAGTGCCCTATAAATTTTTCCCGTAATTCCTCTACTATGCCATAAACGGGGACAAAGAATGGCGTCTTTTATTGCGAAGAAACTGATTACGTTATACATTCAAAGAACGTTCATTTGTAATTTGTCCTGCATAAATTTGATTTAAAAGATTGCATCAAATGTGATATTTTTTTCACGTATGATATAGCATATACATGAGATGTTTTAATACAATTCTAAAACTTTATTATAACGTAGATTACACTTCAAATCATATATTAGAATTACATATAATCGTGAAAGAAATTTTTAATATTATATTATCTCTCTCTCTCTCTCTCTCTCTCTCTCTCTCTATATATATATTTTTTTTTTTTATTTTTTATTTTTTTTTATATATTTTTTTTTTTTTTTTTTATATATTTATCTATATTTATATTTTTTTCTTTCTTATTCTCTCTATATATATATATATATATATATATATATATATATATATATATATA
>Ga0157363_1005082_pt1 | contig 12233 bp, 7 predicted proteins | sample AttsexASBM1_FD_111477 | JGI IMG/M metagenome (GOLD analysis project Ga0157363, IMG submission 111477) | Fungus gardens microbial communities from leaf cutter ant in Ribeirão Preto, State of São Paulo, Brazil - Atta sexdens ASBM1 | ecosystem: Host-associated > Fungi > Mycelium > Unclassified ...
ATAGAATTTTAATTTGAAATTTAGTGCTACCAAGATATTCGACTTTATAATATAAAAATTTAAATAAACCTCTCGATATTTGTTTAAAAAAAATATGCTTATATTCATAAAATATCATTCGCTCTTTTCGAGACAATCCACATACGTATATCCATGATGCGACGCAATCTGTTTACGCAGATATATACGAGTTCGATGATTCGATGCGGAAACTCGTTTGTCGAACGGAAAATTGAGGAAACAGAGATGCCTCGATCCGGCGAGGTGCGAAGAAGCCTGGGAGACATTCATACGTAAAGGGGTAGACGAGCAAAGGAGTGCGCGCGCTCGATTAATCTCGCAATCTGGATGGAGTGGCTATGATAGACTCCCATGAATAACTCATGAGCAGTGGGTACCTGCTTCCCATAGGGACATTCGCGTATAATTCAGCCACTTCATTTGTCCTCATTACTATGCCCGATCGTTACATAGAGCACGATTTACGAGCGCCCATCCCACCCTGAACCCTTCCCTCTTTTCGGTACATGAGGCACCTGTATGGCGTCCCTCGACGAGCTTTCGCCTTTTCACATGCACAGAAAATGTAACCGCTCGTCGCGTATCTTGACAAGAGGCACTGCACAGTATGGATCTACTTTTATGTATCTTGTGTGCGAACTAGATACGAGATACGCGATGTAAATGTAAACAAGATAAAATGCAAGATCTTTTCGTGTGCTTTTTTTTCTGCCATCAGCACATAAATACTTTGCAGATGAATTATTATTAAAAATTTTAACGTTTTAATATACATAAAATTTTAGTTTTTTTTTGTTATTAAAATATTATTATAAATATATATATAAAACTATAAAGTTATTTTTTCGATTTACATGTATGTATACAAATTTGAAGAAAAATAAGAGAAGATTCTTATAGTTTATAAGCCGATTCTCATGAAACATCTATAGATGCGGTTAGGAGCATAGAGTGCAGCATAGAGTAAATATTGTTGTCTCAAAGGACAAGAAGCTTCTAATTGTTTTGTGCAACAAACTATAATTTATAATCCGCATATCGATCGTACGAATTCTTGACGAATTCAACAATCTTGAAACATTTATTGTCCTATATAGTATTATTTCGTAACAGCGAATAGCGTATTACGTAGTCATCCATTTAATTCTCTCCGCTATCCTTAGCCGACCGTAAAACTCATACAGAAAACTGAAATTTATGAATTCAAAAGTGGCCCACGAAATGCCCCGACGAGTGGCCCGTCCGGTAACGGGATAAATGGCTCTCCAGGGAAGGATAAAGAAATTTCGCGAGCCCATCCTGCATCCAGAATCCGGCATTCGCTATGGAATGGATTCCCGATAAATGGATATCAAAACGAGATAAGAAGGATACGCCATTGAGAGAATTGGAAATAAATTTCCGTACCGTTAAGAAACATATTGTATTCAACGCCATATCTTTTGCATCTTCTTTCCATAGGTGCAACTCTGGCAACTTCCGGCGGTGGAGGAGCCAAGGCAGAAGGAGAGCTGCTACTGCCGGGCTACTTTCTCATTAAACGCAATGAGATTTTGAACTTCATAATTTCTTTACGTCGACATAAACTTTTTTACCTTGTTACTGACCTCTCAGTAGTTTTCGATGTATCCCGGGGATATAAGTGGCCATACTGAATCCAATGTTAATATTCGATGTAATTCCGTAGCTTTTGTACCACGGTATGGAGTAATGAACCACGGGGAAAACTTTAAGATTGAAATTCTGCTTTCATCTGTGTAAGAACTTACATTGAATTAGAGGATAATTGCGATTGCACTAGCGTATTCGTATTCTATATGAACGCGAGAAAGATTGCGAATTTGTGTACACAAGAATTATTGATCTTGAGTGATATCAAAAGAACGAAAAGAGAAGAGTATCGAGTATTGCCATAAGATAAAAATAACTTCTACTTTATAACTGTATTTTCAATAGAAGCTTATTAATAAATCCTGCTATTAAAATAAAATCAGATTATACGTATAATACAAAAAAACATGAAATGCTTATTATACGCATATAACGTATATCACAATTATTCACTGTATTGCCATTTGAACAGATCGGTACGTAATTCGTTTAAATTGTAATATCTCTTAATTGCTCTATTTTGCTCATCTCTATACATAAAATTTACGCTTCATTGTTTACTTTTCAGTCTATTTTTTTATATATACGTAGTTCTTATAAATCTATCTTCGAATTATTATATATTTAAAATTTCCTCTAATTCTAAATATTATCAGTACAAACTTAGGAGTACAATCAAGGAATAGAAACAAACAATAAGAATAAGAACAGAGATTAAGAATTTCATTTATATTATATTAGAAACTGTGTATTCCATAGTGCATCGTTTCTGATTGAAATTCGTATTTTCTGTTCCCGATTTCTTCACTGTTTCTTTGATTGTGCGGAGCCCTTTAGAAATTCATCAATACATCATCATTTTGATATGAACACTTTGAAGTACGTAACAACAGAATCTTTAAGGAGTACAGTATCTTTTCATATAAGGTTGTTAGATATCATTCATCGTCGCTTCCATAATAGCTAGCTGATGATTTTGCTCGCATTTATTATTCGAGCTTAAAGGATTGATCGGACCGATCATCACGTAGAAAGCTATCGCGGTATTCCGTTTGAGTGCTGGTGATCGATTACCTTCTGTCCCGGCTCCTCAAAGTATGTAAAGAGAGACGGTAAGGGCTAGTATGCGTGTACGCGCGTATCCCCACGCGGATGAGATGGCGCGGAGTGGCGAGTGAGAAGCGCGGGTCTAACACCATTAGCGATCGCTCTTCGCCACAACAGCTTGCAACAGATGATCCCGGGGTGCTCTTCTAGATTAGCAAACAAGGAGCTGCTGCCACTTATCTCCCTGTAAGTGCACCATCTATTCGTTCGTCGGTTTACCGTGACTCACTCGATTTTCGCTCTGGGACTAAATTAAACGCGCTCGGGAGAAAAGAAGGCAACGCGCAATCCTTCGTTTTTGCGCGAGTAGTTAAAGAACCAACCATTCCTTCCGTCACCCTTTCCTCCCTTTACTTTTTTCTTCCGCCGCGACTATCTTCCCGAATTTCTACGTTGCTGCAAGAACTGCATTGAGAATAGAATATGAAACAGTACGTTCGTGCTTTAATGCGACGCTCTGTATTTAACATGCAGTCACCTACATTCCTGCGGCATATCTGACATAATGATGCGCAATATACGCATTATTCAAATAACGATCTAAGCTCGCTACTTTACAGTCTCTTGACACGAGGCGCGTTCTTTAAAATGTTTTTTATAACGTTCAATTTTATAGATGTGTAAAAGAGTCTCTGTGGGACTGAGTCATATATTACATCTCTATCTCGTCAATGTATTTTTATATATTTACACAGAGAACGATATAGAAATGAATACATGAATATGCCAAATTATTGTGTAATTTCTTCCCCGCTTAAAAATACTTACATATTCACCTTTTCATAGCATAAATACTTATACATTCTCTTTTTTATTTTTTATTTTTATTTTTAATATGTAAATCGTATGAAAATAGAGACAGATTCATATCTTTAAAAATATTTTTATTTTTTTAAATTATGCAGTGAGAAGCAGAGAGAAAGAGTATGTAAAAGTATGTCAGAAATAGGATTTGCGATTTGAGAAATTTATAAATCATCTCTCCTAACAGAAATATTTAATTGAATATTTAATTAACGAATTGTTATTCAATACTAATAATGATAATATATAAAATAAATAGAACCCAAAAATATAATAAGTAATGACTTATTATTTCAATTAATCCATTCATCAAGGGAACTATACAATTTTAAATTAAATATTTTTTTAATTTCGTGTATTCTTCTTAACAGTAGAAAATTATAAATAAAACAGATATTATGATTTCTCTTCTTCAGAAACATATCATTGCATATATTTTGACATAGTTTGCACACGGTTACCGGTTGAAGTATTTCCAGCATAAAATATTTCTAAAAAATGCAAAGAATCCGTCAGAGTTTTACGGGAAAAAGAATACAATAATATAAAAGAATGACAAGCAGTGCCGTTTAAGAAACATGCAATATCGTGCACGACGTAATTAAGAAACGATTGAATTACTGTGAGACACGGTACGATATCATGCACATGCTGACACTTAGCGAATTGAATTAACGGAATTGGAGCATTCAAATGCATCCACTTCAGTAATTCTGACATATAATATTCGCCAGATGTAACATGCTGCATAATTGTCCTTCTCATATCAGATACAATACCTGCGATTTACAAGCGTGATGTGAATCGAATAATATGTATGACATTATACACAATTTTCGCGTTGCATATAATGCAATATATGAATCGAAATCAGAGATTTTGTTTTTATATGCGGATATTTTTTAAATTATACATTTTGTTAGCAACATATTCTTTCAGTTTGCGACGCGCGCAAATAATATACACCACATCGATAAATTTCATTTCGCGAATATTAATTCGACACATCCATCTCGAGAAGATGCATCGACATGCCATTCTAGGGTGTGTCGGCATACACTCTCGTAGAATTAGAGCGTCAACCTCTTATGACATTGCACGATATCGACTGCATCGTACATCACCTCTATGCTATCTCGAAAGAATCGTGTTTAAAAATGCATGCGACGCAATAAGGACGAAACAACAAGCGGGAGGAAAAGACGGGAGTATTTCGCTCGACTACCTAAATAAAACAGGTTAAGAATGTATGCAGCTTCCTGCACTCGAAGAGAACAGGCAAAGAGTAATCTCGTCCATGTGCTATTTATGAAACTTTATATACGCGATATGCGCTATCCCCTTTTGTGGGCGTAATTGGGTCATATTCTCTCTCAAAGAGACAAGAGCGAAGTATGTGGATGATATTGCATCCAGAACATTCTTCAAAATATATTTTCTATCAGCTCTTACAGTCAAGATTACATGATATAACATTAGTTTTAATATTTCCAATCCTTTGACTTTTTGTGTAATAAATAAAGGATAATTATAAAACATGATTTTATTGGGAAATTAATTGTTGTCATATTTTCAAATATTTTGATGAAAAATATTAGAACAAAAAATAATTAAACAAAAAAATACATTAAATAAACTATAATAATCGACTTAAAAATTACCGAGATAAACATTTGCCTTTATTTGAATCAAAGATAAATAGAAATAAAAAATGCATACAATACTTGATAAAGATAAAAAAATGGAGAATATAGAATTAAAAAGGGAATATTAGTCTCTCAAAATCTCAATTTTTCAAATAATCTCATCATCTTTTTCCGATATAGTAAGATTCTTACTATGTAACGTCAATTTCATCTATTTCGAGCACTAAAGTCAGCAGAATGAATATTTTACATTGGTTTTGAATTGATTTTACGATGAATTCAATTTTTCTATAAATCCACGTTTTTAAAATTCTCTAAAAATATTCCTTACCGTTTGTTACATTTCAAGTGCTATATTCCTACTTTTTATTTTTAAACATTTGCAATTGTAATTTGCACATTCATTTTAATATGTCATGATAGGATTATGTAAACAAGTTTATAAGTTTTGTTTCAAATATATTGTTTACTTGTACATATCATAATATTCGTAATCATTTTTTAATAAAACGGTGTATAGTAAAGTTAGTTAGTTAGTTTTATAAATTAATAATTTAATTTAACGCTCTTATTGTACTGTTTGATTAATCAGAAATTGGCAGAAATTAGTTTGTGTAAAAAAATAATAAATTGTTAGCACTTTATTATTTCTTCGCAAATAAATGATATGTAACCGATAATACCGCTGCTAACCGCTTATCAAAATGTTCGTACCTGCTTATGACGTAGCTAAGCCTATTCATTAACCATCGCCTTGATCGACAAGTGTAACATCACAGTATATGTTCCCATCTTCCTTTTGCGCAGCCAACCTCATACGCGACGCTCCAATTTCTGAAGTTAATAGCGCGCGATCCAATGTAGGAAACAATATTTCCAACTCGCCGCCTCTCCCCGGCACTTGGCCTGATTATCCTTAACGGCGGAACGTCTGCTAACTTTTGCCGAGAAGTTATTAATCGACATCTCGCCAGGATATTTCGCCTCTATTAGAAAGCGCTCGTTATAACCGCTTTTTATTCATCGCTACTCTATTCATGCGGCGCGGCATGGTTCCTCGGACTTAATGGACGTAATTCGGTGGAAAGAACAATTCTTTCAGTCCCATCGCTTCACCCTGCAGGTCATCACTAGCGCTGTCGCCGCGACGGTTACGCTCTGTCGCCGATCGTGGTGGAAGAGCTTTAAGCCCAGCCGACTTAATCCGAAATGCAGCGAAGTTTCTTCGAGAGTTCTAAAGCGGCGGGCAATTGGCCGTGCCACGCGGATAGAATAGAGCTCGGAGGCAATTTCATGACAGCGTCTCGAGATGATTGGATCACCGCATCCACCTTGATAACCCCTTCCGGCCCCCATATGTGTGTATGGTTTCGCCTCCTTCCATTATCTTTTGCTCTCTCTCCGAATCTCACGCTCTCTCCTTCCCTTATCAATATATAACCTCATTATAGTGGCGCGTATATGGATTCCAATTATCTAGGTCCCGTTGCGGCAAATAACCTTTTTATTAAATTCAGCTCTATATATACGGTTTCGATCCACCGCCAAGATGTTATATCGTCAAGAGAGGGTTATAATACGGCCCAATAACCCGTCATGAAGAGTGTAAAATGATCTACGCAATCACTACGTAAAAATCTAACTAAATATTATATCTTGAAGATACTTCGGAAGAAAAATAAAGAAAGAAAAAACCGTAAAGATATTTTGGAAGGGTGACGAGTTTTCACGCCGGCCACGAAGCGAAGAGGTGTCACACGCAAAACCTTTCTGTGACATCGTGACTCGCTGTTTGGTTTATAGAAAGCTGTGCAAACGGCGACCCGTTTCTGTCATACCTGTTCACAATGTCAATCGCAAACGAATACTATTCATTCTGCTTTAATGTAGACCTGCGGAATATTGAATTTCTCGTCCTCTACTTGGAGCATGAATATTAATAAAATATTTAATTAAATTGGCAACAGATGGCACAGCAAATGGTATAATGCTATCAATTCTTTATATTATTTGGAAGGGGAGATCAATTCTCCCTGTTTAAATATACAGAAATTAAATATCGTGTGTCTCTTAATGGGTAACGTAATATTACATTGCTACATGTTTATATTAGTATTAAATTTCGCGAAGCTATATATGTATTTTAATGAGTTTGACATTGATTATCTTTTAGCGAAAATTTACAAATTATTAATTATTTTCTATGACGATATATCACATAAATATCTAGAGGATATTTTTAAGATTTTAATTTTATTTAATTTTTTTCTCATAATTTAACTTTTTTTCATATGCCTTTATAAGCAGCTTACTATAAAAGTATTAGATATTTTTATTCTTTACGTCATCATTATATCTACATAACTAAATCTATTCTTAAAGAAATATTCTATAAAATAACAAGTTTTCTTTTTTAACAAGTTTTCTCTTTTAAAAGTATGTTAAAAAAAGACAATATTAATAACTTAACGAATTAAATAATATGGTCGGATTATAAAATTCATTGACGACTCATTCCCGCTATTAAAAATGTTGTATTATTTTTTCATTCCATTATTTTTTCTTTCTCCTAAATTAGTTCGTTGTTTAATAGATGATATTTCGCTTTTCTCTTTTGTCGTGAGATACAAATATTTAGAATATTAACCGACGCAGCTACGACGATATATTTCAAGATGTACACTGCTTTTCATGCTTCTTCATCTTCATTTCCTAAATAAGGGTACCAGGAAAATATAACTTTCACAATTTAACTTTAAATGCGATAATAATTCGGGTATTAACGAGAAGAAGGAAAGACGAATGCGAGATACACAAATCGTTGAGAGAAAATAAGAATATTCGCTCGTAGAACGTGAAAAGCATGACAATAGACTGTAATCCCTGATGAATTTCCCTAACGCAATTTGTCTTTCGTATTAGTAGCGTCATTAAAGTTACAAAATTTTCTGACACTTCCTTCGTTTTCGCATTTAATGTGCGAGGAAATCGTTTCGCGAAGTTACGAGGCGAAGATTAAAGAGTTCGCACAACGAGCCTCACCCGCAACAAAACCAACCCCTTTCGTCATTGTTCGCCGCTTTACGAGCGTGTTAATCTCACCCTACTGTCGGCTTTACTACTCTCATTCGCCGTTACGTGCGTAACGTGCTCTTGATTGTTATTCACGAAAGGACACGCAGTCTAAAACCAAATTTATCTATTACCTCCTCGTTGTCGCTACCGTAACGGGTGTCGCGACAGACTTTACACGTGCATACTAAATTCGAAATTATATGACTACGTCATTGTGCTGTCTGTCCTTTTAAATAAGATTAATATATTAATTTGGAATGCTTATTTTTGAAAGGCAAAGTGACCATATTAGAGTTTTACAAAAAATACAAAAAGTAAATGAGGAGCAGACTTTCAAAATGCGTTTTGTTCAAAATTTCATTTTTTTAATTAGAGATGGCGGAATATTCAATGTCAAAAGACTCATATTATAAGCTACTCTGAGATGTTCAAAAAGTATTTTTTCATCTTTAATTTATATACTGAAAAAATATAAATATTTCGAAATGCATTATGTTTTTTAACTAGAGATAAACAAAATGCATTTGTTTAAAAATATTTTTTAACAATTGTTTAGCAATTTTATTTAATATTTCACATCCCATTGATTAATTTTTATTTGTTATTTTCTAAAGTGCATAGTTTTCTTGTGAGTGTAGTTTCTTTCTTTCTCGTTTCCTAAAAATTATAAATTTTGGACAAAAGGTATCTTGAAAGTCTGTTCCTCAAATACACATATATTAAAGAATATATGATATATTCTTGAGACTTCCACGGATCCTTCCTATATAAAGATTATGCATTTCGCGGGTTACTTCCGTGTCCAGATCCATTCTTGGAATGCCAACGTTTCGTGAACCTTATAGTTCACTTCATCAGGGCGAAGAGCAGCCTGATATTGATGCAAGCTGCTCTTCGCCCTGATGAAGTGAACTATAAGGTTCACGAAACGTTGGCATTCCAAGAATGGATCTGGACACGGAAGAAACTCGCGAAACGCATAATCTTTAAACTGATCTATTCTTATATATCAGAGATATTAATTAGATAACATTAACTATTAATATTATTTGTCTAAGAGTTAAATTTGACTCTTACTAAAGAAATTATCTTTTAAATAGTCATGTTAAAAGGAGATGAAAACAGATTAATAATATTATGGATTTCTGAATAAATTAGCGATGAGATGATCACATATACATCATTTTATTTTTAAAATAATATAATTTTATTTTTAAAATAAATTTTCAGAGTTTTAGTTCAAAATAGTTTTCATATTATTGAGAATTTTGTAATTATGAAGAATGCAAAATTCCCGAAAGGACGGCGAGTTGCGATCATTTCTTTCAGACAATTAAATTTCAAATTTGTTGGTAATGCGGCAAATAAAGTTGAGTAACGTAATAAAAATGACTATCAATTGCGCCATTACTGGAAGCAGTAGCGTAGAAAATGTGTTTCGCATGAAAAAAGGGACAAAGCTAAAAGCGGAAAGGTTAGGCGTCGGAATCAAGTTCGAAGCGACAGGGGACAAAATTAGCACTGCGATTTGGGTACACGCGATCGGGATAATTCGGTTTTGTCGATTGCAATTCGAGCCCCCGACGTGGCAACAATTCGTTATCCGATTTCATGAACGTTTCTACCATTCCGTTACGTAACCGCACACCCGTCATTGATTTGTGCTCGCGTTGAAAGCCACGTGATGATCATTATGCTTCACATATTATCACATCACTTTGTACTTTCGCAGTGAGTATACGTTTATGATATCGTTATACGTAGATCGATACCATTGATAAAACATTTTAAATTATATACAAACGTTAGTATGACTTTTGCGCGTTTGTAAATTGTGTAAATTGAATTATCAATTGTTTTACAAAACATGTTTTATAATGCAAATGACTACGCGATATTATCTATTGATTTTCGTTTATTATCGATTTACTTCAATTGAATTTTTCACTTGATTTACAAAGCAATTTATCTCAATTATAAACTCTTGCGATGTCGGATAAACCTACAGTAAAGAAATTTTTTTATTCGCGCTTAGAAAATATCACAATTTCTCTGGCCAAGTATCATACAGTTTATTAAATATTATAGAACATTCGTGTTCTCACTCGACACATAGGTCAAAACAAGAGCGCTGGACGAATCCCGAGTCAATTTTTTTGAATGTAGGTAGTAAAAGCTATTCTGTTTTGCACCGGATGAATACGAAGGCTTGAGGATTTTTGTAAACATTTTCGATTGTTCTGAACAACATAGCATATCACTTTTTTTCAGATTTTTATTCCCCAGTAAAATAAAAATCCAAACTCTATCAAAACAATTTCCCTTTCAAGCTTTTTATGCATCACCGTATCCAATAAAAAAGTGAGATTAAAAAAAGATAGAGGAGAAATATGAATACAGTAATTATTATAAAAAATGTATTAATTTAGAATTGTTAAGCTGATTATCGCTGATAAACAAAATTGCTTATTTTATTTATTAATATAAATTGTTACAATTATTGTTTATGTACGTGTATATACGCAACCAGTAGAAATTAATAATGAAAGAGTTACAAAAATATTTTTATACTGTTTTTTTCTCGTCTAATATGTTGAATAAGTTATACGCCAGAGGGTATATCACATAAAAATAACATGCAAACGTCAATAACGTAACTTACATTACAATTAGTATAATAAATATGTAGATAGACACTAATCAAATTGTGCACTGATCGAACTGTGTACATCACGATTTTCGTATATCGAGCCATTACTATGGCACAATATTTTTTTATTTTGATAGATAATTGCAAAGTGCTTGACCATGGACGACGCATACACAGTCGACACCGAATAAATGATTCAACATAAATTTTACGGTACCCGTGACATGCCACGTAAATTTTATAGTCAACATAAAATGCAGAAACGGTTTATAGACAACCTTAAAATAACACGCGGCTGCGACACCGTGCGATAACGAACTTCAAAGCAGCCACGAAAATCAGAATAACATAATAGGAAGAGAGTCAACGTATACAGTGAACATTAATTTTGGCAGTAGAGTATAATTTGATTAATATTAAAGAGCGATGTCGATGACAATAATATTAATAAGCGTATTGATCAGGAATTCATTAAATGTATATATTGTTCTATCGATACAATTCATTCTAATAAAATCGTGCAGGATTTATATACCTTTTCAACGACGTAGCAACTTCACCGAGCTTATTTTTATGATCGTCGACGAGTTCATAAAGCGCATAACCAATGCTTGAGTACACAGCGTTGTACCAGTCCGAACCAAATACTGCTTTCATGACCAGAACTATTCCGAATATCCGCGTTCACTAACGTATACCTTTGCTTGCCTGGTATACTTTCCATAATAAAATTATCATGAGCGAGAGAAATCGAGAGCGAAAAAACTTAGAGAGAAAGAAAGAGGAAAGGAAAAGGATTCGAATACGAAGTGCATTTGCGTTGAAATAACGAATAAGAGAATCCATAATTTTCAGAAGAACATGGCAATGCATTTATAATTTTATTAAACTAATAGATACTAGAAAAAAGACGAATATTATTAACTTTAATCAAATATATATTTAAATGTGAAGTTAATATTGTAATAATCCAACATGATCTTTTATCTATCTTATCTTTATGTTTCTCTATTTCTGTTTATTATTTTGGATCGTTTGGTTTCAGAAATTGTCATTCTTTTGCAGACTGTGAAAAATAATATTTACTCGATAAATATGCAAAAGACAGTGAAACAGAAAGTATAATTATTTCTTTCTGACTCATAAAGAAAAGAAAAGAAGAAACTAGAAAATTACATATATTTAACATATATTTGTCAAAAAGAGTAATTATGAGCACTGCTATGCATTTTTGTCATTTAAAAGAAGACATAAAATTATTATAATAATTCTTTTTGATTAAAAAACTATTTCATTGAAGTATAATAAAATGTTTCTAA
>Ga0157363_1005083_pt1 | contig 12232 bp, 5 predicted proteins | sample AttsexASBM1_FD_111477 | JGI IMG/M metagenome (GOLD analysis project Ga0157363, IMG submission 111477) | Fungus gardens microbial communities from leaf cutter ant in Ribeirão Preto, State of São Paulo, Brazil - Atta sexdens ASBM1 | ecosystem: Host-associated > Fungi > Mycelium > Unclassified ...
CTATATTCCCGCAGTTTTGTTTATTAATTTCTGGAATAGAGGTTGAATCAACTGTGAATACTACATAAAGCGTATGGTTAATGAAAATTAGCCTTAGTAGAAGTAATTATTTAGGCTCTTAATGTGAGATGAATTCACTGCTTAGTCTATATATATTCGTGTGCAGACCTTTATAACATGAAACATTTATATGAACGTACATCATATTTAATATGAGATTATGTCATACGAAAATAGAGACTATTCTATCATCTACGGATAATATTGAAATACTTGTGGATATCGTATATATATTATATTTTTTTTTTAAATTAGCAATTCATATAAACTGAAAAATGTATTTTTTAATTTGTTAAAGTTTGTTAAACGTAATGAGCAAAGCTACTCAAATTTTTACGCTAAAGTGAAGGAAACGGCCTTAATTTTTACGGTACGGTGCCTGCCAGTTAGATAATGCGCTAGTAAACAGAGTTAGAACGGTGGAAAGAATCTAGATAGCTACTTTGGCAAGTGGCGATGTTTCTATCTGTCTTGCCGCCGATTTAACAGCCACTTTTTTTCATTTACGCGTACTACGCTCCGTAGAGAAACCACACATTCGCTGGTGTTCCATTCTTTAAATAGGAAAGTTAACTTCAAACGCTAATTGAAATTTGTAGAGTGTGCGAGTCTACTTGAACACGAAGCTAAAGCCAGAGTTTTACTTTTAGCGTCGATATTTCACCGCTGTCTAGTTAGTAGTTTTTCGAGTGGAGCAGGTCAACAATTTTAATTCGAGCCAATCGAACGCGCGGAAAAAAAACCGATGTAGCACAACTTATTATTATTCTTGATGCGGCGTTCCAGTACGAAATAAAAGTCTTGGCTTGATTTTACTGAAGTTTCAACATATTCGCGAACAAGCAATCGATTAGTTGAGATTATAAATATTGACGAAATTATAGTATCCCATCAATTCAATAGACATCTACCACGTAATGATCGGAGTGATATGCTTTAACGCAGGAGTTTCTCATGGATGTGCAATGCGAATACGAGACATGCGTACTCTATCGTATTCCCTCGTGTGAAAGTACAATCTAATTTATGTCGTACTCTGCCCGCGCGTGTTTCGTACGGACATATCCGATGCGTGATAAATGCATGAAAGTCATAGCTATATCGTGATATGCAGCATTCTATCCATTTTTATTTCCGTTCCGTTAAAAATTAACTTTGACTTTAAAGAAATATCTGAAGAAATTATGTTGTCACGAAAAGAATGATTTTTTTTTATTGAATTAAAAAAAAATATTTAAAAGAGGTAGTTAAAAATTTAACTATAAATCTCTGAAAGTAATTTTATTGGAACCAAAATAAGTAAATGGAAATCTCAAGTGTGATTAGTGCTACCAAAAGTTTTGATATTTTATAATAGCAAGGTTGAGCCAATTTGAGCGTCCTACATAATTATTTTTATAGTTCAATAAAATTACTTTCAGATCTAGATCTACCTAAATTTCTAGATACTTTAGTTAAATCTTTTCCATGTAGGGTGAATAAAATATCTATGATATGTTTTATCGATTATACTGGCGAAAGATTTGAAGTACGAAAATCTAAAAATAATCTCAGTTAACTTTTTGTTTATGCAAATTTTAATTATGTTTATTGACTGTATAGGTTACCGAACAGAATTCTTATAATTGATTTTAATTTGTGTAAAAAGATGTTGCTTGTGAAGATAAAATATTACGTGGAAAGTAAACTTTTTTTACGTATGTTCGCGAGATATCTGGATTATCGATTTATCATCCTTCTTCATCCGTCGATACTCTTGGTCCATATTTTCTAGTTGTATATTACCTAAATCTAGATAATCATTTAAAATAGTTTAAAATGTTATTGAAATAAAAGGAAGAGTTAAGAAGAGACAAACAAACGATGATTTTACGATATCGTAATACTCGAGATTAATGTAAAACATGATCTAATTCATTGCATGTAAGTGCATCGTTTTACAAGAAATTCTGTTGAGCTATTTTAGCGTTTTAGTTTTCATTATTACTAGAAATTCAAAACTGCTCTGAAGTGGTAGGAAATCCAATTCAAGAGAGAAAAAAATCTATTATAATAAAAAATCTAATTATGAGAAAAAATCTCCTTTGAAAAAAATCTGACTTCATCAAGTAACAAAGTGGGATTATTCCTTTGAAATCTTGTAATGATGAAAGAGCCACTTTTTCGTAACAAATTGTTAAACGATTATGCTCATGAACTGAACGCTACTGACGGATCGATAAATGAGCAACTAAATGTTAACGACGATTTGTACATTACAAACGATATACGATTCATAAATGTTGCAGTCGTATAGGAAACGCGCGAAAGGTTAATCCGACGATCCACTCACATAATGGTATTAATGTTGCGTCAGTGCTCATAGTAGAATCATAGTAGAACCGTGTAATCATCGACACGCGAGAATTCGTCCTGTTATCGTTGACGATAAGGACTACAATCGCGACCAGTTGACCAGGTCGACAACTCGCTAGTTTCCATTCGCGAGCTAACAAAACAGGGCGCATGTTGCAGTTGAAATTATTTGAATCGTCGAACTACTCCGCTTTCCTCACGGGAAATTTCCGAAACCCAGTTACTTGCGTCGGTATGGAATTTGGTTTGGGACGGCCTTAATTCACTGCGTAAAATTGCCGGCTCTCGGCCGTAATGGAACGTAGAGAGGGATACTCGAACACGTAAAAGTAGGGTTGATTTTATTTCCACGGTAACCCTACGATCAATTGATTCGATTGTCTGAAAGTCCAGTTCTCGTAATGCTCTTTTCTAGGGTAGTATTCCCGATTGATCTCGACCATTATAGAATTAGGATACGAGAAATGATTGCATTGCGATGAAAAATCATAATTGTCATGTTTGTCCTTTGAAAAAAAACCGAAACAAATTTCCGACAACAAAGAAAATGTAATATAACTAAATAAATTTAACAAAGTATCTTTTATAATTCCATACATTATTTTATTTACAAATAAATTTGTAGAGCTGTGGATCGCGTGGGTTTAAATGGAATTTTATAATTTTCAATATTAATAAATACATAATCGGCTTTAATTCGAATTCAGCAATATACATTGTTTTTATCGGAACGCGATTAGTGGTTGCACGAACCTTTCTAAGCGCTGATTGTTACTGAAACACGTAATGCGCGCGTGTTTGTATTTATTTATATATCCATAGCTACATACGTATTCTAGATAGGTAAGCTTCTAGTCGCTGAATTTCAAGGCACGCTCTGAAACGTACCCAGCACACGTATGAAAGTGCAATAAAGAAAAGTGGCGTTCGTGCTCAGCCCGAATACGCCGAGCCGCGCCGCGGCGCGCACTCGTTCTCAAGGAATTTATTTTCGATCATGGTGGCCATTGCTGATTAGCGCGACAATGGCAGCTTTGTTCTACGATTAACGACGTTTTCTCCAATTCCACCCATTTCGTGTACCCTTCCCAGTTCCCGATAATCGTACACTCGAATCCGGATAAGATTTAAAGAGCCATTCTCGGGAACTTACGATGGCTCTTAACTATATGTAACGGTTTTCATTAAATTTTAAACCGTAGTACCTACAGGAGACGTGTGCGATACTTGTTGTTACAAGATTCAGCTATTTACGATATTAAGCCGTTTCCAGTATAAAATGTATTGCGTTGTCTTAAAGCTCTGGTGAAGAGCCGCCTTGTTTTTTTTTTATCGTCGCGAATAAGAGCGTCCACTTTCATCGATGTACTTGCTTTCGCGAAACGATGTATTACGCATTGTGAGATTATCTACTCGTTAAATCTTTCTAGAGGCGAGAGGAAAGAAAGAGCGAGATTGTAGCGAATATGATAGAATTTTCTTCAATGTTCTTTGAGGCAAAGAAGGGCACAAAGCTCACTTAGGGAGAGATTGTAGCCTCTCATTTTCAAGAAGATATCTAGATGAAGCTAGTTTTTATGTAATTAGATTCTTGAACAGGTGCTCGAGGTCGTTGATAGGCAATCGTTTATCTCCTCCTCGCGTAGAACAGAGTAACTTAAAGACGAAGCTGATGACTACCTTTTGACTCTTTATCCGCACAATTACAGTTGTTCGATGCCTCAATACCTTGCACGATATACTCTCTGAATAATGAAGGTGGCCGGGAGAGATTTTTCTTGAAAGAATGCCGGTTGCTTTTTTAGTTTCTTTGCCAAAAAACGTTGAAATGGAACGTAGAATTACATAGTGAAAACCGCCGACAATTCCGCAGATATCTCGAAACAAGGAATGCGATTGTTCTCAACGTCGTTCGCGGGCGCCAATATCTATCGTTATTGTGGCTCGTGCAGTATTTTACAGAGTAATGAAAATATTTCCTCTCTAGATGCGATTAACCGTTGCACATTTTTCTCACTATTTTAACTCAACAAATTGCTTCAACTAAATGCCGATAACTTTCGCGTAGCTGTGCATAGGCGAGGGGATATCGGGCACGCTATTGCGCACATTAATCGTACGAGAACTTCGTTATTTAGATCGTTATTTATTGTTCTTTTTATTCTTTTCGAAAGGTTGAGAGAGACGAGAAAATCGTTATGGCGTAAAGTTTCATAGGACGAACCTCCGGCGCATTTATTTTGTGCAGCGATGATCGATGCGCTCAATATAAACGAGGTAATGACAAAGTATTTATCACGGGAAGCGAGTGAACTGTATCGCGTTCTTATGAACACCACCGTGAGATGATTTGATTGTATTTTGATAAACCTGATGATAACCAAGCGGATTCGCGCACGTATATGTCATATATGTAATTACGCTGCGGCCGGTTATGTGCGCTCCTTATGTGCCACGTACACGCGCAATATAAACATACGTGTGTCTACGCCGATATTGGTTTCACCTTAAACTATACCTTCAAAGTGTTCGGAAATTTAATCAGGAAGATTGCTTTTGCGTAGATACGATAACGCGCTACCTCTGTGAGTCTCCTTTCTTGAACGGCAAAATGCTGTCATCAGATTCTCATAAAGTTTCATTTTGTCCTCTTGTTTTTGTGAAATATAGGTACATGTTAACGAAATCTAATTACGATGATTTGCAACAATTGCATTTAACATCTTTGAAAGAATTTTGATTGGACCAATAATGTTTTTGCATTGAAGAAATTTATTTATTTTATTTATTTTTTGTTACATTTATTAAATCAGACGGAATTAAATCAATCGGAGGTATTCTTTAGCTGTAATGGGAAATTATTTATTGCAAATTTTAAGTTTCAATTTTAACAATTTTATTAATTTTCAAATTGTAATTAAAGCAAATTGTATATTAAATTTAATAAAAGAATAAAGCGAATATTATTACACAGATTCATTGATCGTCTGGAGTCTATATTGAAACTCTAGACTGTTTTAAATTGTTTAAAAGAATCATCAGTATTAAATAATGATTATTATAAAATAATTATACAATATTGATTCAGGGGTCGTTTAAAATATTATTATTTTGAAACTTATTTTTATTTTATAGTTTTTTGTGATTACTTAACCACGAATTGCTGATATTTTTGTTAAGAAAAAAAAAATTTTTTTAATGGAAAAACATAATCCGTATAAATGGAAGATATTGCGGTCAATTTAAATTTTCTATTTATTTTCTGTAGTGAAATTTATATAGAATTTTGTGACTTAAATAAATTTTATTATATTTTATTTGAATTTAATTTAATTTTTCAATTAAAATTTTTAATATCAATTAATATCTAATAGTTTTTCTCACAATTATGTCAAAGGAAATTTTCACGAGAAGAGAAGCTCGACTGCAAATTCTTCGAAAAGTACACCCACGAGGTCTATCCGACGTTCTATCGCGCGGTTTCTCCCGAGATATTTCTCGCGGTCGATTCAGCGATAAAGCGCCTGTCGGAAGGAGAGCGAAGCCGCATCGAAGGCGGGTGTTGATTGGCCGCCAATCGCAAAGCGTAGCGGAAAACCTCGAAGCTCGCAGGTTGGTACGCGGTCGGAGGCTGGTCGTGGATTAAAGGCTTTTCTTTCGAATTTCACGTCAGTCAGCTTCGCGCCCGGGATAATCCTGGGAGCTGTATTCGCGGCGCGTATATAAAATAAAGATCCACCATGTCTGTCGGGCTGCGTTCCGCTTAATAACGCTTAATAAACGGCGACCGATCCGACATGACGCGCTTTCTCTCTTCAGTTTTCTCTCACCCCTTTTCTTTGCGGAACTTTCTGTCTCTCATCTTCTCTCTCTCTCTCTCTCTCTCTCTCTCTCTCTTCGGAAGCCTTTATATACGGCAATGAAATGGATTACACTCTTTTACGCGCGTTTGGCACGTGAGACAGGGGTTGAATGCGGAGACCGACAGACTCGCGTGAAAAACGAGAGAAAACAAGTTCTGCTACGGGGTGAAACCGTTGGGAAAGAGCGTGGTTGCCGCACGGTTTGATGGAGACCTGGGAACGAATGTCGGATGGGCAATGCATATGGGAGTTATGTCTCTATTATATAAACACATTTGCAAATTGTATTGTTTATTTTTAGTCAAGTCTGATTTGACATTCGGGGAAGGAGATTTTAACTTGTTTCCGCGAATGAACAGACTGGAAACGAAATACTCTACACAATCGCGACATGATTAATTAAACTAATTGTAATTATATTTAAAAGTTCAATATTTAAAAATACATTGGGATTGATTTGCACGTAACTGCCTTCCGTAAGTTTCAACTTTCAAAGTTTACGAGGAGTTTTTTCTTGCCTGCGTGATTGAGAATAGCAACTTAGAGTGTTTACCTAGGTGGAATTAATTACTAATTACTTTATTATTAATTAACGTAACGAAAAACCAGTTAATATCGAAAAAATGTCTGGTTTTTCATGCATGATGGAAAAAGAATTCCGCATTTACTGTATATTTTATTATATTTCTATTTTTAACTGTTAAAAATTATGATGACGTTGTTTTCGTTATAAATGGCAAATCGCCATTGCGAACATGCCGAATGGAACGTATTTGTTTCACGTTTTAATAAAAATTCGCAAAAAATTATGGTTCCGGATTTTATTCGAATAACATAAATGTGGTGTTTAATGCACATGGGTTGAGAATCATCAATATTTAACGTTTAATGTACGATACTCTTTGAATTCGTAAATTTTTTGTTATGTTTAAAGCGAAGATTTAATATGTACGAATTTTCCCTGATAAATAACGACAACGAAAATAAAGCTTCTCGATCGCATGCTTTCTCTTCATTTTTATCATGTTCGATTTTTTCGAGTTTGTCCGCATATTTGTTCGCTACTCTAGTCGTTATGTCGATGGAAGTGCTATCGGGCGTAACCGTCTATCGATCAACACAAGAGCTTCATCCTCCTTAGACAAACTCAGACGCGACTTTTGACAACTTTAATCCTCCATCCTTTCGCGTCCTGGTGAAGCGCAAGCGAAATCCTTGGATCAAAACGCTAGAGTTACTCAGCCACCAGCCCCTTTCCTTTTTCCTCGAAGGTATTCCTCGTTAAACCAAACTACGCGATGGTCCGTGTTGAACTAAACTGCAAGCCGTCGGCCAATTATACGGGACCCTAATAATTTAACCACGTGTCGTTGGCCTGCCTAGATTTGGCCATGATAACACTCTGTATGCGGGGTCATTGTATGCAGCCAAACCGTCAACTACATAGGAGAGGTTAACGCGCCCACCGATCCCCGTAGGGATATTTTATGGTAACGTTATGGCTTACTAATAACAGGTTACTGTCATATTTTAGAGCTGTTAATCACACAAGCCGGTACCGTCGCATGAAACCAACGGACACGTAACATCGGTTTGACAGCAAACATCATACATACGAAGAAATATAATTGGACATTTTCTACGGTCATCAGAGCTTTCATCTGACGTCTATTTGATTTTCAATTTATAGATCCGTTGCATTGGAAAATTATGTTGCAAAAAAAATTTGAATAATACGACTATTGACAAAAATAAATTTGAAATACTCATATTTAATGGCACTATTTTTCCGATATTGTAGTAGATATATTGTACACCATTCGTAAAACAATTTTTAATTTAAAAACGAATCTGAAAAAAATTTGTATGAATCGTATCTACATGGAATGGTTTTGATGAAATATTTAAAAATTTAGATAGATCTGAAAATAGTTTTGTTGGACCATCAAAATGTTATGAGAACGTTCAAATTGGTTGCTAGAATGCTCAAAACTTTTTGCAACATTGCTCGTCATATTTGAAATTCTTACATAATTATTTTGATGATTCAAGAAAATCATTTTTAGATTTGTATCTAACTAAATTTTTAGATACTTCAACAAAATTGTTCTTTCCGTGATTTAAATATATTATTCTGAAATGTATTAATTTTCATTAAGTTTTATGAAAAGATGCATTTTCTCGGAGTACGCCAATTTATTCACGACATACTTGCATAGAGTGTCTCTATCGAATTCGTCGAGGAGATTTACAAGTAAGCACCTAATATTTGTCTCTGAAGTTCGTCTTAACGCTCCCATACAATACTATTAGCCGTCTCATTCAGTTGTCCCTGTCCCGGGAGTCGCGATTATTGGATCAGTAAGTTTTATTGCTTCCTAAACAATTCTCGGGACGCTTAACGAACCAATAAACGTTATGGGTCTGATAACTGTCTAGTACAGTGCCTCGGCATTAGCGGCGTTACGCGCGTTAACGGGTAAAGCAAAGTTTCGTCGTACTTTGTAAAGCGCGTCGGGAAACTTTTTCTCCCTTGCGGCTTAACACCTCACGGATTTGTCGTCGTGCTCGTTGTTATTACAGCGCGCAGCCGATATGTGCCGTTATGGAGCGCTTTCCAACTAATGTTCAAGATACAGGAGAACTCTCCGCTACATCGAAACTTTCTAACTGCATTAACTCAACCGTACGTGCGTCCCATTCCTTCGCAGATCGTACTTGTAACCTCCTATTTCGTCCTGGATTGATTACGGTTCTAACGCCGCGATTGCATTAATGACGAACTTTAATGGGTTGCAGACCGAAAACGTAGCGGCGTGTTTGTCCTTTGATTTCATTTACGATATACGAGGAACGCGCCGACGAGTTCTCTTTGCGCTTCCTTTCATCTCTGCGAGCTCTTTGATTAATATATATTTGAAGTCAATCTTTCTCCTCGAATTTTGATTGGATGTCACTTTTATTCATGACTTTTTAACATCTCAACCTTTAAATATTATTGCTACTAATTCTAAGATTAAAATCCTTTTAAAATCTATTTAATCCGCAGTTAAATGAGAAATGAGATTCTTATCTTTATGACCTTTTAAATATAAGTCATAATTTAATCTTTAAATTTTTATACGTTTGCAATTTGAAAGCAGTTTTCACTTAGATATTTATGTTAAAAAGAAATTTATTCCGAAATTTTTGTTCATGTGTAAAGAAAGTCTCGGGGAACTTGGGATATCGTAGAGATCGATGCCATGACATTTTTAGAAGGTAATGTTGGTGAAGTGCTGCAAAACGATCTTCCAATAATTTTTCCTTCCAAAGTTACGTGGCTGGCTTAGATATTAAAAAGTACCTGCCTTTATCGTTGAACTCCTGTCTCCTTCGACTTCATCGATCATCGATTATGATGTGAGTATTCGTGATGGAACTTCATCTCGGGCTGTTTCCATCAGGAGAGTTTAAGAGGTCATGGCGGAGAATAGGATGGAGAACACTTCCATTGTATTTGTCTCTGTTCTCCCTTACCTGTCTTTAATCACCATTTTCTCACTTTTTTTTGACTTGTCTTTATCGAACAGCATTTCTACTTCCATTCTTGATTCGGTTGTCATTTATTTCATTTTAACTCGCGCGCTCTGCGCTGCGGTTTTCCACGGGATTCCTGCCACAGGAGCACAGACAAAAAATATCTGGTAATTTTTTTTTACGGCCGACGATGAATTTTTTGACGCTTCAATTTCCTTTCTCTTGTTTTGTTTGTTTTTTTTGTATGTTCCTTTTTTTTGCACAATTTGACTGAGCGTGTCGCGTGACACAAGGTCATGATGGAACTATTCGATCGATTTGTATTGAAAAATCTACCGATACTTAATTGACACGATCTGTGTATAAATGCCAATAGTTTTGAAAACACGTGTGCGCTACATGATCGTATGTGGAATGTTGGTTCCGATGTGGCAGTCAGTGGTGCGAGTAAATACTTACATTTCTTTCGCTCCGCAGTCTATAGGATAACAATACACTGGGGAACTGTTTTACGGCATTGTAAGTAGACTCGCGCGGCATCCTGTAACTATACATTTCCATACTCTATCTGACCGCCCGCCCATCCTCCTTTCTCACAAATACACCTGGCTCTGGTACCGTAGGGTCCTCGTGCGGCTTTATATTTTGCTCTCTTCACGCGTGACGTCATCACCAAAATACGTGAGCGGCGTTAGAAATTGTGGGGCAACACATAGAGAACCGCGGAGACGAACGTGGCATCAACGAATGCGACGGGAACTATCCTTAACTCATGAAGAGATCTCATTTCGAATGTAACAGCCTGATCTCCTTCCTCAAAGTATAGTCCCTATTCTTACATAGGTTTGGATCATAGAGAAAAATGAATATTTACTCATTCCTTCTCTCAATTTCTTTCTCTTTTTCTTTCAAACAATATAAAACCGCAAATTGTAAAATCAGTAACAAACGGTCACGCAAATACCGATCACGCGGTATTAATATAATTAATGTGCAGAAATGAATTAATATATATTAGAAAAGAATTATAAATGTTATATGTTTCGCCTTTTTCTTCTTGAGAAGCCCTACTGTCTCCTCTCTCTCTCTCTCTCTCTCTCTCTCTCTCTCTCTCTTATTTTCTTTCTGTGTCTTTCTCTATATGCTGTTTTATCGCGAATATTGATGTTTATCTTTGCCGAGCTATGCACCTCGTTATTCAAGAGCAAGAAAAGTTTCAAAGTACAAGGAAAAATCGCAAAAAGAATCAATTTCAAAACGCTAATGTGAAAATATCATGGACTCTTTAACTGGAGGAGAGCTCGATGAAATTTCAAGAAAGAAGAGGGAGGAAGCGGCATCGAGTTTGGCTTGTACATGTCCCATCTAGAATTCAACGCAATTCGATGGGAAAGAAAAAAAATACGGAGAGCAGGAGGAAAAAGAAAAAGCGTAATAGGAGGAAGCGACGGAAGCGAAGCCCGAGGGAAACGGATGGGTTTTAATATCGCGAGCTCGACGGTGCCCGACGGCGATAGTTATAACGACGGCGCACGCGGACTTGCTAAGCCTTACAGATTGTGGGTTCGAGACTCGACCGAGTAAATCATGGCGTCACACGGTGTGCCATCAGTTTGCGCTTTAGGATGTGCCAGAGCCCAGCTGCCAAGCTACCCTAGCGGATCATCCCCGTGGGATTAGCGATACTTCAATAAACTCTCCCGTACCTTCTCGACCCGAACGAGCCGCGCCGTGCGCGCGAGTTTGATCCGTTCTCTCTATCGTGCTTAGAGTTGTCTTTCTCTTTTTCTCTCTTCCATCTGCTTGATGCTGAAGTGAAGGTAGTGCAGTTCGCGCGCTCGCATTCACGAACTTGTACGCGAGCGCGCGAACTGCATTTAAGCGCAATAGGATTTGGCGGGGTTAAACGATTACCCAGCGGTAACCGTTTAAACAGTGGCTCGGTCAAACGAGCCAGTAGCTACTCCGCTATTCTTTGAGCTCGAGTTTCATATATCCGATGGTGATAATGGAGATGGTGATGATGATGCTGTTATACTATAGAAAATCTACAGAAAAGACGATTTTTCCGCGATTTGTACAAGAGAGTACGTTATTAATACCAGTTCGTTATTAATACCATTTCCGCCGTTAATTAAAACTGTACTGGATAAGAGATCTGACTTAGTTACCGATATGCGCGTAACATTGGGACTCTCCGAGAGATCCGAGTCTGTCATTACTTATGTATGGAAAGAAGCAGCGGGGAAAAGAAAAATGGAGCGCGAGTCTCGAGCGGTAAAGGTCGTGAGTCTTGCAAATGAAACTAATATTCGCGCTGACAAGGTCGATAAAAGGTGAGCGAGGGACGCAAGGAGGAGCCAAAAGGAAAACGGGAGAGAAAGGAATGAAGGAGAAAGAGAGAGAGAGAGAGAGAGAGAGAGAGAGAGAGAGAG
>Ga0157363_1005084_pt1:5000-12232 | contig 12232 bp, 7 predicted proteins | sample AttsexASBM1_FD_111477 | JGI IMG/M metagenome (GOLD analysis project Ga0157363, IMG submission 111477) | Fungus gardens microbial communities from leaf cutter ant in Ribeirão Preto, State of São Paulo, Brazil - Atta sexdens ASBM1 | ecosystem: Host-associated > Fungi > Mycelium >...
AGTTTTTTGACGTCGCTTTTTGAGGGACAATCAGAAATATCCTTGCTGTTATTTGATTAGAATTTAAGATTAGAATTTAATATTTGTCTAATGTTATTTGTGTGTTTTTCTTTTAATAAATACATAATTATCTAAAAACAATGTAAATTTATCAATATATTTAAAGAAAGATACAATAATTAATGCTTTAAATTTTTTTAATTTATATTTATTTAAAATTTTTATCTGTTTGTTAAAAATTGTTTTCTTAAAGATTTTTTAATTCGCACTTACACTTATAAAACTATTATTGTCATCCCTCGAAACGCGATAATCACTAAAATGGAGATTTTCGCTCGAACAACATAATCACGATCATAAATCACTATGCCATGAGCACATCCATAGCACACACCACATAGTGACAATATTGTTTATATATATAAATATATAATATATATAAAAAAAAGATGTGTACATATATATTTATGTTGTCATGTATGCGAGCGATTCAGAAGCAAAATCAGCTGCGTTCAATTTTCATAGGAAATTCATGTTGATAAACATTGAACGCAATTGAAGATAATATTGAAATTCTCAATAATTGTTAACAACTGTTTTAATTAATAATAAATATTAAAATATTAAAGAATCCATTCTATTTCAAATTTAAGAACTCTAGAAATAAGCTATACATTATCTAAAATATTTAACAGCAAACTTAGAATTCGTGAAGCATAGAGTGTAATAGAAATTAAAGTCAAAAGATGTCTTGTTCTTCTAAGAAACTCTTTAACAAGGAATTTAGGATACACGAGATAACTAGAATCTCAGCGAACCAAAAGCTAAAACATAAAGAGTCTAAGAACAAGCAATTTAAACTACAAAACATATAATAGGATCCAAGAAGGTTCAAGAGAAGGTTTCAAGAGATTGCTTATAACATAATAAGTTCCCGCAATTTATTCGAAAGCCAAAAAAGAAGAGCAAGTGAAGGCCAAAAACAAATAAAAAATATCAACAGATAAATAATTTTGTCCACTATCGTTATTGTGAGTTGAACGCAGTGAGTTTTGTTTTCTGCAACTTTCGCGTTTATACGTGTAATAAGTGAACACCGAGTAGAATAGGCTAAGAGTGATCGATATTATGATGGCCGCGTGCGATGCCTCCTCATCATCATCATTATCATCATCATCATTATCATCATCATCATTATCATCATCATCATCATCATCATCATCATCATCATCATCATCATCATCCAGCTAGCCACGAATTACGAAGACGAAGACGACAGGCCTTGATCGCGGGCGATCTGTTCTCGCTGTTACTGTACCTGTAGCAAACAGCCATTAGTGCAAAACAAAGGAAGACGCCCGTCACCACACCCACCAGGATCACTACCATCAATCCTGTAGAGAGATTGTTGTTGGTGCCTCCTGAAATGATCAAGCATTTGTATCCCGCGTGCGGCGCGTATGATGTGGCCGTATCTTGTTTGTGTACGTGAATGTGTGCATTGCGTCGCATGATACTGGCATCCTAATATGCAAGTACATCGTCATTTTAATCATAGAACTTTATAACTTCAAAGATTCGGAGATCCTTCTTTATTCATAAAAAATTGACAATCTTCAAGGTCTACTATTTAAAAAGTCAGTTAAAGTTCCATAATTAAGAGTCAAAGTTAAAGTTCTATAATTAAGAGACGAATATCTTTCTTATATATACTTTTAATGTGTACATAATTATTAAAATTTATATAATTATTACTTAACCTGAGAAAGGGAGATACAGAGAGTTAGGGATTTAAAAAAAACAAGAGAATACATATAAATTTTGGAATTTAATAAATCTAAAAATCGAAAAATGCAAAAATAAAGTAACATTCCTATTTTTTTTAAATATAACAAAGTGACCTAAAAGTGTTTTATCGCTCAAGGGATAAAAGCGGGGATGTCGCATTTGAAAGGACTGAGAAAATATCAAAAGGATATTAAAGGATACAAAAGGATCCTTCTTTTTCGCTTTCGCTTCTCTTGAAGCGAAATCGAGCATGATTATCGTATAATATATGAATTCGCATCCGGATTTTATGTGCACAGCTGATAGTATGACCCCAAAAAATTCTAATCTGCCTTATCGCGAGCCTAAAGTTGATCGGGACGATCGACTGGATTCATATTGCTAAAATTGAAAGTACAGTAGACTTCCTTTTTATCGGAAACGCGCGATATTATTTCCGGTCTAAACTTTCCGCCAATAAAAAAGACTTATCGCTGATTGAATGTGAAATCGGTTCAGAAAAATCATTATAGCTTCAATCGATATTGATCTTCTTTATATGGATTTATAAATGTATTTTTTTATTTCTAATTAAACAAATAATTATCTGAAGTTTATTAGTTCAAAACTGTAATTTCATTCATGTATTAATTATTATAATAGATGTAATCTTTTAGATTTTATATAAAAAAATTACAATTAATTAAATTAGATAATATAATGTTAATTTCAATTTTATAATTATTTTTTTAAATAAATGTTATACTAGTTATATCATTAAGTTTTAAAAAAAAAATAACGATTTAACGGAAGTCTGCTATACTATATGAGAATTAATAATTGTTAAATAACTCGATGATAATTAATAATGGTAATACACAAAAATAAATATAACGATTACTCAAATATATTTTTATACTTGAGTAATCGTCTATCGCTCCTATTTATTTTCTTGTATTTTAATAATATTATAAATAATAATTATTAATGCGTTACATAATTGTATCCAGAACTTAATTCAAAAAGCAGCAATAATAATATTTCTAATTTTATGTAAAATATATTTTATATAATAAGATTAGAGAGGAGATTGTTAATGTGAGTACATCGTTTACAAAAGCGTCACTTTCAATCAAAGTTAAATATTAAGCTAAAAAATACCTATATTATATATATTATTTAAATGAATTTAACTCAGAAATATGATTGCGCACCGATTATTTTTGAATTTTCAAATGCAATCAATTTGAAATGTTAATCCTTCCAAATTTAAATCATTTTAAAACCTGTAAAGAATTTATAGCGTTTTCTGAGACAAATTCATTTAAATAATACATATACATGTATAATTATTTAAATATTATATTATATTATATTAGTTCAATATCTAATTTTGACGAAAGTGGTGCTCGTATTTAGATGATATACTCACATTAACGGTTTCGTTTTTAATCTTATTATTATTTATACATGTTTCCTTTCAATGCGTTACTCTCTATACATATTGATTATTGCTAAGTAAGGAATATTACTAAGTCCTCAGGTCTAATGGTGAGGACGGAATGCAAGATTTCGCTTCCCGGCCGAGGTAATATTTTCTGCAATAAGTTCTTTACAGGTTTTAACTTGATTTAAATTTGGGGGATTATTAATATTACAGATTGATTGTGTTGAAAGTCTGAAAGTAATCAGCGCGCAATCATATTTCTGAGATAAATTCATTTAAATAATACATATATGTATATATTAGCTTAACATCTAACTTGGATCGAAAGTGGTGTATTTTTGTATTTATATTTTATATGTATATAAAATTTCAAAATAATTTATAAAATGTCGATGTTTAAATTTTTATTCAAATCTTTGCATGAAAAATATAGCGTACTTTGATTATACTTAAAAAACTTTTTGTATGATCTAAATGCAAAGTTTTAGTTTGAATATTTATTAATTTATTGTACTTTTTGAAATAAATTATCGATATAGAAATAATAATAATTGTATAGCATGAATAATTGTATTTCTTTCATATAGATAACCCTCCAGAAAGCATGTAATACAATAAATAATTAAATTTGAATTTGGATAATGAATAAATGTTGCGAAGAGAAATAAGATGTTTATATTGTTGTATACGCCTGCTGAGAGGGTTAAGTATAATGTTTAAAAACAAATCTGCAAGTACAATAGCGCATCAATTTCCCGCTTTTATCCTCGAAATAACAATTATGAAAAAATGTATGTAAGGAGCCGCGGCTTACCGTAGGGGGTCTCTTTCTTTTCCGGAAGTTTAGAATCAGATTTAGGTACTACTTCAGTTTGGGGTGTTGTCGGCAATGCCGTTGGAATAGATTGCTCTATGGAACAGTCCGGTCCGCTCCAACCAAGAAAGCAGTGACACTTGTTGACGTTCGTACACACCTATAAAAAAAGAAACAATAATTTTAGATAATATTATAGATAATATTCCAAATTTGACATAAATAATTAATTATATAATTGTATATGTTGCGTTGATGCACCACGAATCTTTACTTCATAAATAATCATTGAATCATGAAAGAAATCTTTGACGGAAATCTTTCATGGAAAAAAATTCGGTTCGTGTAACTGAATTTCGGTTACGACAACCAAAATTTTCTGTTTTCTGCGGACTAAATGAAAACTCAATTGTAAAAATAGAAAAATTTCTATGATAGATTTCCGTTCAGGCAATTGTTTTCGGTTATCTCAACCGAATGTTAACTGCCTCTGCTAAAAGTCTAATTTGTGTCAACCAATAGCTCAATTATAATAACGAATGCTTATAGTAATAAGAAACAGAACGTTCTGTCTCTGACTATTCATTCTCCTTTATAATAATATAGTATACAGTATAGTTCGCGTTATCGAGTGTTTCAGTTGCTGGAGATAAGTTTTCGCTTACCTTTGCAATTAATTTCACAAACCAATAATTTTGTTTATATAAAGGAAGTTTTTAGTAGAATCAGACATATTCTTAATTAATACATCTTATTATATAGATAATGCATTTTTATATATCTACTTTTTGACATTAACTTAAAAGTATTGAAATTGAACAATATACATTGCTAATAATTTCAATTATTTCAAATTAATGAAGAAGCATGTATAAAATGCATTATCATCTGTAAGATGTATTAATGAAGAACATGTCTGATTATATACAATATAAAATTTTTATATACAATATAAAATTTTATAAGAAGTATATAACTCCACTCATAAAATCTTACAAAAATTAATCAGTAAAAAATGTTATAATGGAATGAACAAATCATATAATAATTAAATTACAATTCATAAAATTTATTGAAAAATAGCAGTTTTTTATATAAATATATTTATAATAAAATATGTAGTTCAAATTATTACATTTGTTTTACAATAGTACTGAATTTACTTGCAACTTTCGGCCGATTTTCTTTCAGCTTGATTCTTATCTTATCAACTCACAGTCTAAATGTCGATCAGCATGGTTGATGAGGTAAAGGGCAGGAACCAAGTTGAAAATCGGCTAAAAGTTGCAAGTATTCCAACACTGTTTTACAATGTACATATATGTATAACTTAACTGTTAGTTAATTTACATAAAATTGAACACAATAAAGTCTTGAATAGAAGTTTTTAAAGCAACATAATATTCTCCATTTGGCATTTTATGAAAAACAGCTGAAAATGAACTATGTAAATTGCACAATAACCAGCAGACATAAGATTCGCTCTTTAATACTTCATATGTGAAGTTGTCATATCCTATGTTAGACTTCGCATATAAAACATGTTTAATCTCATTACAGATTATAGTATTAATAGTTCCAAATATACTGGTAAATATTGTGAGTCAAGAGAAAGAACTATATAATTGTTGATGCTGTATTTTATTTCTGCTTTTTTAATCCAAGATACTTTAACATTTTTTAATTTAAATTCTGCAGGTAAAGACGGTAAAATAAATAATACTTATGTTATAAACATGATATATCACTGAGATGCTGGTCTCATCGAAATATGTTCTTCTAATTCTTTCTTAGATATCAACCTATAGTATAAATGAGCTGTTCTTTCATAGCCATAGTATAGTGAAATATTTCTTCTTGAACTGGTGCCACTAGCAATTAATTTTGTAAATCGATTTTTTTATTCATATCATAGATAGTTTGAATGATGAAGCCAGATTTGAGTAGGATTTGAAAATAATATATTATGGAATTTTGGTTTCAATGTTTCTGCAAATATTTCTTGATATAGTCTATGATGTTCGGTCAATGTTTTAAGAAGTTTGATTGCTCCTCTCTGGAGATATTTTGCATTAATGAGATCTACAATTTTCTGTAAAATTATATGATAACTCCATAAACTATCATACTGCACAAAATCACCTACATAAAAAGCAAAACAAGTAAAAAAAGTTTGTATTTCTGAAGCCGACATTTTTATTTTTCTTTCTTGTTTAATTTCATCTGTTGAAATAAAGTGTGGTTTATTTCCGAATTCATTTCTTTTATAGTTAAAACAATCTATATGCTCATTTAGTTCGAAGCGAAAAAGTTTTCCTTTTAATAATGTACTCATATATAATATGACCCATTCCATATTTTAAAACTTAAAGAGAAGACATAAGAATATGTTTTCTAGTTTTGCTGTGAACTCTAGTGGGATGCAAGGAATTAAAAAATATACTCCTACTTTCTGGAGCGTGACTCCAATGACTACCAAGCGGATTATTGACTTCAAAATCGTCATAATATAAAAAAATTGATAGCACAACTTTTACTTTACCAATATTTATTCTTTTTCCCTCCAAATCTCTCTTTGAACAAAATTCGATAAATCTTTTTCAATTTTTTATTTTTTCATGTACTCTAAAGTTTTTTAAAGAATTCCAGGAAGACAAAAAACTATAAAGCACTTCCCTCATGGGAATAAATTGAGCAGTAAGTGAAACAATTTCTTTAATGATTCTATTTTGAAAAAGCTTGTTATCGATCTTAGAATCAACAACATATGACTGGGAAAGAATAATGACCCATTTCTTGAAATATCTTGAGATGATGATACTCTGAATAAACATCCTTCGGTTCAGTTAAAACCGGAAGAACTTTATCAATTTCTTCTTTTATATCTTTAGCAGGATTTTTCATCAAAATGTTACAAAGTAACTGCTTCAAATTAGACTGCAATTATCATTGCAGAAAGAAGTTGATGAAAATCATTAATGACTAATTGCATATGATTTCTTGGCAAACTAAAATTTACTTACAAATGTCATTAAATTATTTCTCACACTTTTATTAAGTAAACATATTGTTATATCTTCCTTATTTGAAATATTAGAGACATTGCTATTTTTCTCATTACTTACTTTAGAATTAATAACTAATTTTCTTTCCTTACTAATTGTAAATGTGTTTAGTAAAATAGGTTTATTACTACTTGGATTG
>Ga0157363_1005085_pt1 | contig 12232 bp, 7 predicted proteins | sample AttsexASBM1_FD_111477 | JGI IMG/M metagenome (GOLD analysis project Ga0157363, IMG submission 111477) | Fungus gardens microbial communities from leaf cutter ant in Ribeirão Preto, State of São Paulo, Brazil - Atta sexdens ASBM1 | ecosystem: Host-associated > Fungi > Mycelium > Unclassified ...
AACTTTTGATACCATCTTTTACATGTAGCATGACTTACAGCGTTCTCTCCATATACAGCACAAATCATTGCAGTGGCTTCAGCAGCATTTTTCTTCAGATGAAACGCGAAGTGGATGGAAAATATGCTCTTTTGTTATTGCCATCGTGAACACTACTAATTTTTGAGGTTAGGTGCATCAAACGTCAAACCATATGGCATTTTAGAAGGCCAAATGTTAATGCTTTAAAACCACAAAAAAGCGGGAAGATATATAAAATTTAAATTGTTGTTTCGGTTGTATCAAATCTAAAGCTCAGAACTTTTTTGTACACCTAATAGAAGTAGCGGTCGTAGGATCTTAAATCATAGAAAATTGATCAATCATAGTCAATTATTCTTCTCATATTCGACTGTGATTAGTTAATTCTACGGAGCAATTTGGCGCATTCGGCGGTTCTAAGAGGGTGCCCAACTTTGGCAGTTCTAATGTTAAATAACAAATCGATAAATCTTCTACTTAATTAATTTTAAAATATGTTATCTTTTTTGCAGATTTTATTTTCCAGGAGGGAAACCACTTCCTCTCTCACAGTTAGAGATGATCATCTCAAAAATTACTGCGGCCTTTCAGAGTTTACCAAATTGTCGCGCTTCTCAAGCACAATTTAATATTATCACAAAGGTCAGAATTTATATATTTTTTAAATAAAATAATTTGCTAAAAAAAGTAATGTTTTTCATTACTTTTATCAACCATTTATATTAACAATGATGGAAACAATATTAAGAGACTATGTATGCAGTTATACATGACAAAGCCAACTATTTTTATACTTCTTTTTCTTATCACTGGATCAGTATATTCGAATAATTTATTTTTTATCTTTTCATCAAATATTTGACATTCTGATAAATACCGTTTTCTAAACAACTCTTTTTATTAGTTATGGTTTAAAAGAGTCATTCAGCAGACATCATTTAGGTATTAGATTTAGGTATTAGATTTAGGTATTAGATTTTTGCGCAACTATGCATACATGCATAGATGTGTATATATAGATATATATGCGTGTGTTGGAGTTGACGCGTGGGTACGTTGACACTTCAAAATCTCGTACTCCCGTTTCATCTTCAAATGATTTTTTGCGAACGTACATACATATATATTGATGTAAGCTCTAATTGTGGAATGTGGCCTGAGAAATTTTTTATCATATTCAGTATAGTGCTGCTTTTAATTCCTTAAAATTCATTGGTAATTCTTTTCATATTTCATAATCTTCTTTCCATCATCACACACATGAACGATAACTCGAGTAAGTTGAAGTAAACTGAAGTAAACACTGTGTATCGTAAATCAGTGATGGATTAACGCATAAGCAAACAAGGCATTTGCTTAGAGCGGCAAATTTGAGGGGGCAACAAATTTTTCAAGACAGAAAATTCTTACACAGTTAAGATAAATTTTTAATTTGTTAATCCAATTGTAATAATCTTTATGCACGAGTTATACCGAGCGTATTTTATCAGAAATGATATTTTAAATACAGTTAAAAATGTATTTTATGTATGTTACTTAAGGATTATTGAATGTTTTTATCAGCTAATGCGGAGATAAAAATCATTTTTTTAATCCATTTTCCTTTTTATCAAATTTATAAATTAATGAAGCCACCTGAGGGCGGCTAGATATTGATATATAAAAGCGACAAAATGCTTAATCCGTCACTGCTGCAAGGGTATTGTACTTCTAATTATTATTATTAGTATTGTTTTTATTGGAGTTCAAATTCCACCGAACATATGTGGAACATATGATGAAAAGGAGGCTACGAAAGAAGGATTGCCAACAAATTTATAGAAACAACATTACACCAAATATGGTGGTCCAAAAAATTCTTAGGTCACAATTATAGCTTTCATTTATATACAGAGTGTTGTCTGATAATTAACGATAAAAATTCGCATAGCGACAAAATAGACTAAAGACTGAGTTGGGAAGTCCTCTATCATTCTGCAATTGTCGCAATGGTTAACGAGATATTCATTTATGAAAATAGTCAAATTGGCCCGGCTTACTGTCAAATGCAAGCGCGTGAAATAAAACCGCCTAGTGACGTGCGTGTTCGTCGTCGCTAAGCACGTTAATGCCAATATCGCTTCTAAACAACATTAACGATGATGAACGCGCATCTCACTGTGAGTGATCTTATATCTTATCTCATCGACCGTATACACACATGCACGCATGCACACACAAACACAAACACATGCACGTATATTTCACATTTATATATGCTATTTTGTGAGTATAGCTAGATTTTGTCTCTAAAGCATATCCAAATACTCGCGGAATATTTGATAGCAGTTAACGCGAATGCACAATAGCAATGTTCAGCTAGAAAACAATGCATGTTTAGAAGTGTATGGTTATATATTTTTGATGTCCTTATTTTTATTTTGGACATGATATTGTCTGGAATTATTATATCACTCATCAGAACACTATCAGATTTGCGTTTTATCCCGAATCTCGATCATAATAATTTGTTGATCCAAAACGTAGTTTAATTAATAAATCAATGTTTCCAATAAATCCTATTTATCCTGTAATCTTCTATAATCGCTAACATCTTCATGGAGCATTTTGAGAAAGACGCCCTCAGAAAAATACCTAAAAAACCAGAAGTTTAGTTTCATTATGTAGACGATTCATGATATGGAGGCACGGCAGAGCTCCGTAAATTTCTTATTTTCCTCAACAATCAACATCCAAATGTCCACTTCACTACGTAGACATAGAGGAAAACGAAAAACTCCCCTTTCTAAATGTTCTTGTCTCTAAGAAAGCTGACGATACCTTAGGCCATCAAGTATACAGAAAACCAACACACATAGATAGATATCTACATGCACCATCACTCAGCACAAAAACAGTCTGCAACTCACTTGTACATAGAGCATTCACCATTTCTGACATCTACAGACAGAACTCAACCTAAAACTAGCCTTACAGAAAAACGACAAAAAAGACATAATCAAAACAATCAATAAACATGCAAACAAGACAACGTGTGTCTCTGACACACAACCAGACGAAAGGATTCATTCTGCCATATATCAAAGAAACAACAGATCGGATTAGCAGGATATTAAACAAACACAATATCCGAACTACTTTCAAACCACCCAGAAAAATAAAACGAATCTTAAGAAATCCTAAAAATCAAAGACCTCCATTCAATTCCGCAGGAGTATATAAAATATCTTATTCCTGCGGCAAGTATATATACAGGAGAAACCTGAAGAATGGTCAATCTACGGATAAAAGAACATTAATGTGATGTCAGGCTAAAACACGTCACGCAGTCAGAACACAACATCGAAACAGAACATCAAACTGTTTGACAAAACGACCAAAATAGCCAACATACTCTCCAAGAAAGTATAGAGAAGCCATAGAGATACAAAAACACCTCACAATCTAAATAAAGATAATGGCTACAACATAAATAAAATATGGAAAACCATTCTCCCGGTTATTGAAGCCCGACCAATTTCCTCCATCTCTCCGCTCCCTACCCACAATTCTCTTCTTCCCACTACTCCAACAAGTAGTGTAATATAAAAGAAACGACCCAGAAGAACAGCTCGATTTCAGGCTGCTTCTCGCCTGATGAAGTGGACTGTAAAGTTCATGAAACAAACATTCCAAAAATGGATCTGGACATGGAGGAAACGTATAATTTTTAAATAAATCATTTTTTTTAATTAATGGATTTTAAGTATGATTAAAAATAATTTATTGAATGATTTGGGATAAAACGCTTAATCTAGTAGTGTGTTGCGAGTAATCGGATACATCCCGTATTTAATTATATTATTTATATTAATTATTATTTAATTAAGATAAAATATTTAATAATTATAGGGAATATTACGTTTGTTTTATGTCATTATTTAGGTAAATGATATCGAAGAATAAAAAATAAATCGACATATTATGATGATGACTTGATTGTATATAAAATTCTTTTGGAAAGAATTTGTTTGCAATTTTGTTATTACACTTAAGATAAATCATGAATAACATTAATTCACTAATAATAGATTTGACCAAATGGAAAACTAATAATAATTGAAGGTTAAACTTATTTTTAGATTTTAATATCAATAATAAAATGAAGCACTATATAACGCAAAACCGAAAATATATTATATCATAATGGCATAAAATAGTTTTCAGTAAGACATAATTAGAATGATTTCTATGAAATTTACTTATGATCTTCTATGAAATCTACTATGAAAACTGAGCTGCAAAATTTATTGCCATAAAAAAATTATGATGTACATATGTAACGCAAGTTATATAGTTTTTCAGCACTGGCAGTGAATTTTGAAATAAAGTCCATATAACTGTCATTTTTTTATCACTTGACGTTATAAGTACGAACATGTCTAGTATTTAATGCCAAAATGATGTGTGCTTGCTACCTGAATAGTTGTTTATAGCTTGTAATGAAATTATTATTTTCAATTATAGGTCCATTCATTTCTGAAGAGATTAAAAAAATTTTTTATAAAAATCCATTCAGTGTATTTTGTAAAGAATTATGTGATAATTGTTCAATTTAATCCTTCTCAGCTCTATATGAAAGTTAAAAAATATGATTTTATAAAAGAACATTTAAAAGTTTTAATATACTATATACTATATACAACAATAGTGTCACTTTACCTTTTACAATAATTTATTGTTTTTTTCATATCTATTTCAAATCAAGGCTAAATAAGGATGATATTAAGCAACAAATGAAAGTTATAAACAAAATTATTAATTTTTAGTCAACCGCTTAAAGTTTTAATTATTTTAACTAATCGAGAAAGAATTGTGCATTTAATTTTCTTTTAAATATATATATTCAAAGACATTTCATGCAGGTAATTCGAAATATACAATATATTTTTTGAGACTAAAAAATAAAAATAAGGCATTAATATTTTGATCATTTTTAAGAACACTCTTTCACACAATGCGCAACATTCTCTTATCTGTAATCTTACAATTAATATAAAGTTATGATATATTAATTAATGATATATTAATTAATTATTTATACATTTTGGATACTATAAATTTTGTCAATTTTTTCTTTATTGTATAGGCTTGTGATTTACCCTTGTATTGGAAAGTACCACTTTTCCTGGCAGCAGGTGGCGAGCAAAAAGGATTTGTCGAGATGAATATCTTTCTAGAATTTTGGAAAAAGTAAGCTATAGATTGCAATTTATATTTTTTGTTAAGAATGTCTATTGTGAGAAATTGTATTCTTCTTGAATTTTTATATTTTATTTATAATTTATACAATAAGTAAGAAAACGGTTGAAGCTGGATGATCTTAAAATAATTCTTTAAAAATAATGCTTTAAATAATTCCATACGAATTTATATCATATTTATAGTCTCTTGAATTGCGCATCGAACAAAAATTTATGGTCATCGCGGTCACCCATCCGATCTACAACCCTACCCAACGATGCTTATATGATCGCGAATTCGACTACTATGTCATGATGATACATAAATACTTAAAGTGGATGGAGATATATTATAAAGTGTGTGGTAGAGTGGATACACATCAGTATCTCGCGCCATGCTTAGCGCCGAGATCACTACCAGTATTTCCAGATAAAGAGAATGACGCCAATTAACTGGAAGTCGCTATTTTGTGTCTTATATCTGGGATATCTATATGACGCAATTCCTCGTCTTAATTTCTTCTTTCTTTAACGTTGTCTTCTTTCTAACTAGGACACTAATGGCATTAAGCGGGGAGCACAGACTCTTGCATAACGCATGAAACATGAGGCATAAAAAAAATCAACCAATCAGAGTTCTTTATTTTATGGAAAGGAAGAAAATAAAGGTCTTTCCTTCGATCCGTTCATTCTTATGCATTATGCGTTATGCAAGAGTCTGTGCTCCCCGTCTTAAGCGGGAAGCACAGACTCTTATATAATGCGTAACACATGAGGCATAAGAAATTAAACCAACCAGAATTCTTTATTTTATGGAAAGGAAGGAAATGGAGGACTTTACATTTTCTTACGCATAACGCACAATGCATAGTGCATAAAGGAATCATCCAATAAAAATTCTTCTTTTCCATGAAATAGCAAAAAAGAAAAGATTTTGATTGGTTAATTCGCTTATGTATTATGCGTTATGCAAAAGTCCGTGTCGCGGCTCTTAGATACATGCATTGACGGCACTCTTTTTATATTCACTCTAGTATGTGATAAAGTCACTAGATTTCCAAAGTACCGCAATTGATTTCAGAAATGTTGCGTCAAAATGGCCGAAGAAGTGCGCATAGAACACGATTTTAAGGATAGTAGTTGATGGTTCATTTTATAAATTACACTTACTTGTCCCTTTATGCACTTTCATGCATTATACTTCTATGACAAATACATTAAACTAAATAATTTAAGCATATTATATATATTCTTATGGTTATAAATAAACTAATTACAATTAAAGAACATTATTTAACAGTTTTATTTTCCAAAATAAAATATGTATACTACCTTGATCAAAAAGTTCCCGGAATTCATTCAGAAAATTCAAAATACAGTTTTATTCATCAAAAGTGATATACTCCCCATCGACTGCAACGCACTTATGCCAGCGCTTGATCCAGCTCTCGAAACATTTCTGGAACTCTATTGTCAGTATAGCCATCAGAGCCGTCTTCGATTTTTCCATTATCTCCTTTCGGCTGTTAAAACGCGTTCCCCATAATGGTTTTTTGACTCGAACAGAAAAAAATCGCAGGGAGCCATATCAGATGAATTCGATGACTGTTGGATGGTATTCGTTTCGTTCTTGGTCAAAAATTCACTCGTTGTTGCAAATTCAACTCCATTTTTAAAATTGTAAAAAATCGAAAATACGTGCAGAGATGTACTCAAGACAGCGTAACTTTTACAAATGTCAAGATATGGTGATTTGGTGGGAATGTCAATGATAGATGTGGCAATCTAACAAAAAAAAATCAGCTGACTCAGAGCATCACCTGATGATAATTCCGAGAACTTTTTGATCAAGGTGATATACAAATGCATAAATTTGAAATGGCCGAATTTCAGTCAAAATAGATGCGAGTTTATGATACTTTAGAAATCTAGTGACTTCAGTGTGTGATAGAATTCCTTTAGTAAGAGATAAGAGCGGAAGGACGCCATTGCTGGGTATCGGCCGGAAACAGCACAATTCCACCATGATTGACAGTTAATAATCCAATTTTGCGCCTTCTATACCATGAAACAATTATTCATATCAATTCACAGATTCACTACTATCGAAAGTATCTGCAAATGGCGGCATTTAAAGAGATTCGAAATATGATTAATCAGGAGATGCCCCCTCATGACTTAACTCTTATTAGAGGGACTCTAGTGTCATACAATAATGCTATCTAATGATTCTGAGAGAAAAGCTTTTAAAGCCGGTTCTACATTAGTTCTACATTTAGTTGCAAGTCGATTGCAAGTTTGTTGCGACAGCCAATATAATTTTGAAATCAACGCTTCATATTGGCTGTCGCAACAAACTTGCGATTGGTATGCAACTAATGTAAAAACCGACTTAAAGAATCAGTTTATAAATGGCAGCTTGGATCCTCTACTCTTATCCCCATTCATTCCCTTAAATCTTGTTCCTCACCCCTTCCTCCCCCCTCACTCCACTCTCATTACCGAGCTCCTCATCCCTCCCGTCCTGCTGGAAAAATTTTATTGAAATTATTCCACGTTTTGGAACATTTTTCAGCAAATTTCAGCATTTCAGGAAAATTTCAGTTTAATTTCAGCGATTTTTAGCTGAAAAATTTATTTTCAACAAAATTTCATAAAAATTTTTGCAAAAATTTCAGAAGAATTTCAGTTCAATTTCAGTAAGTATGTTAACTGAAGAATTCACTTTCAGTGGAATTTAACAAATTTTCAGCAATTTCGCTGAAATATTCCAAAACGTGGAATAATTTTAGCGAAATTTTTTCACCAGGACCATGTTAGAATCCTTCTATATTACTTACTAGCAATAAATAAATTTTGAATTTATCCTTACATTAATTTAGATTAACAACTATTCATCATGATCCTGCCAATAAATTCATCAGTATAGTTACTCGGGGTCTTCGAAACAATATACTCCCTGAGGATCTGATACCACTTGTACAAGATGTAGTAGAAACACATCCAGGATTGACATTTTTAAAAGAAGCTACAGAATTTCATTCTCGTTACGTACACACGGTTTGTATGAAATAATTTACGTTTAATTTTAACTTATACTATATTCTTTATTTATTAAAACTTTTTATTCTTTTAATTCTATTAATTATATTGATCTCTATTAAGAGCAAATGTTATCAACTCGATCATTATTGTATAAACATTGAGAGAATTATTCGATATAATTATAAAATTTTGGTTTAGTGTTCACCTAGAATTGCTCTTTTAATGTTATTTTAATATATTACTTTTTTAAATAAAAATAAAAATTTATTATAACGAAATCTAGTTTTAATCATTCCACGTACTTTGTTTAAACATTCAGATTTAAATAACTCTTTATATATTTTTATTTTTGAAACGATAATTCAGCTGTGTAATTAACAATAAAATCTTTTGGTATTGCATACAAGCTAAATTAATTTATTTGTGGATATTTATGAAAATAATTGCAGGTGATTGCTAGAATATTTTATTGTGTGAATCGAAGTTGGAGCGGTAAAATTTCAATTGCGGAATTAAGGAGAAGTAATTTATTGGCAATGATCGCTATGCTTGAGCACGAGGAAGATATTAATCAAGTTACAGCGTACTTCAGCTATGAACACTTTTATGTGATATATTGCAAATTCTGGGAATTGGATCGCGATCATGATCTCTTTATAGATAAAATAGATTTAACAAGGCATAATGATCATGGTGAGAAAACATGTTTCGCTATTTAATGTATAAATATTGTGCATTATGATCATGGATTGATCTCTTATTTAAGTTGATTTTCCGTTTGATTTGTCAAATTATTTGATTCGTCAAATTATTTTCAGCGTTATCTACTCGAATGATTGAACGGATATTTAGTGGTGCTGTGACGAGAGGTGGTAAAATAAAAAATAGTAACGACGTACAACAAACAGAAGGTAAGATGAGTTACACGGAGTTTGTATGGTTCCTTCTTAGTGAAGAAGACAAGAATCATCCAACTGCTATTGAATATTGGTTTAGGTAATTATTTCGCATTAGTCATAATATTAATACAATAAATTGTATTAATGCTACTCCAATCGAACCTTAATATTCATTTTATTAATTATATCAGTCATAGTAAGCAATAGAATTTACTTTATCGTTTGTCATTTAATATATGTTTTCATCATGTAGATGTATGGATCTCGATGGTGATGGGTACTTGTCGATGTACGAATTGGAATACTTCTATGAAGAGCAATTACGTCGAATGGAAGCGATTGGTTTAGATACATTGCCTTTCGAAGATTGTCTTTGTCAGGTATTCAATATTTGTGTAACTTATCAGTTTATTTCGTTAATTTTTAAAAATAATTTTATATCTTTAACCCTCACCGTGTATAACCGTGTAGAACCTGGCGCTCAACTTTATCAAAAATAAAAATTAATACCATAGGCCGTTTGTACTTTGTTTGTACTCGTTTGTACATTATTCATTATTTCGTTTGTACTTCAAACAGTTAAACAAAAAGTGAAAAATAAAAAATGACCAGCACGCAACTTTAAGATTTTTTAATTTCATTTATTCGAAAGAGAACCGTTTGTATTTCTCCTATTTTCGTTTGTACCTCAAAGGGTTCGGAGATTTTTGTTTACAAACGAAGTACAAATGGCCTACAGTATTAATTTTTATTTTTGATAAAGTTGAGCGCCAGGTTCACATCATCCGTGTATACATTCTTTTAGTTTGCCATTAAGTGTATACGGGGATCGTTAATGTTCGGCGTATTTTTTTAATGGATTATGGTTTACAAAAAATATTAAAAAATTCATGTAGTTTCCTCAGTTATTATAAATGAAAGATTTATACGTAATTTTACAAATCTATTTGTTTAAATATTTTATTTTTATAAATATATGAATCAAAATACAAGTATGGTAGTATATATATATTTAAAAATTTGTAACTTTTGAACAAATCAATAAAATCTAATTATTGAAAATGAAAAATCAAGTTTAAGATACATATATTTTAATTTTAAAAAAATATGCTAACAAATTTTTTTAAATTTATATAATACTTATATATGTATAATGGTTAAGTTTGGGACATGAAGTCTTACAATTTTGAAATTTATAAAAATAAACGTTTGTATGAGAAATTTACATTTAACTCTAAAAAATTAATTTTTTATTCAAAATCTATAATCTCATACACTTTCATAAATAACAAAACACATATAACATCGTAAAAGAATGAAAAAATCATAACACTTCTTCTGCAGAGCAATTTGCCATTTTTATTCTTACATAACACAAATAAAAAATTGTTCGTTATATGTACATACGTGTTTTATTTATAAATATTCAAGAAATAAAAAATGCGTTGCATGTAAATGAAGTTCATTTGTGTTCGCGCTTGATTTTGAATATCAGCGAGAAAATAGACCTGAGCCTCTATTCTTGAAAAGAAACATATATGAAAAATTAGGGAAATACTATATTCATCATATAACATGGTTCTATAATATAATTAAAAATACATGTTTAGAAAGGCTATGAACCAAAAAACAAAGTAAATGTATAAATATAAGAACAAATATAATTATCATGATCTAAAGCAAATAACAAATAACAGATGTCGTTTCGAGCCCGATCGGGTCATCCTCAATGTTACATATAAACATACTTAAATGAAAATGAAACTAAATTAATGTACTTAAACGGATCAATATTAATAAATTAATATAAAAAAATAAATAGTCATCTGTAAAATTCGCATTCTGTCATCGTGACTCTGATATTACGTCCGCAACAATATAGCGTATATGTCAAAATTGGTCAAAGTGCGCAAAATATTCACAAGCATTAAATGTAAATTCAAATATTCTCATTAAAATCTTAAAATTACAATGTTGCGGTGTCAATTAATAAAAAAACTTCCAGTTATATTAGTACAAATTTTCTTCTACCAAGAATATTCAATTCGATGTTGCAAAATAATATAAAATTTATGATAGAAGTCATATTGCGAAGAAACGTCTTTGTCGTCTGGTTGCGATACACTTTCAAGAATGCAGCCTATTCACCTACCGATTGATTTTTTTTTATATGAGATATTGGATATAATCACAAGTAATAACTAATCGCTGTGAGCAGACTGCATCCCAAAACTCATTGAAAAAAATGTGTTGCAACCTTTAGATGCTGACTATACCTGCCCTCACTCCACAAGTTTTTTTAGGAACAGAATGATGCGTCCATACTTACATGTTTTCAAAATATTTATAATTTAAATAAAATATTCAACATTTAAAAAAATCGCCTAAACACAAATGATTCCCGTTTATACGAGGGTTAAATTTAAATTTTTGAAATAATATCGAAAAGAATAAATTGAATCAAACGATAACAAAATGCAAAATATAAAAAAAAATAACATGTCTTAGATGTTGGATATGATTCATCCAGTGATACCAGGCAAGATATCATTAAATGATTTGAAAAAATGTAAAATGACGTCCATCTTCTTTGATACTTTTTTCAATTTGGAAAAGTATCTAGATCATGAACAGAGGGATCCTTTTGCTTCCACAAGAGATCATGATCCTGATGGCCAAGAAGTACGTAATTGTATTTATTTTATTATATTTAGTTTTTTCAAAATTTTAATTTAACTTTAGCACTACATTGAACGTATTGCGTTTCAAATATCATGATTATATTTTCTAGATATAATTCTAGATATAATACAAAGATTGTGCATTAAACATTTATCAACTTAAAACATTTATAAAGAAATATTTTTTAATTAAATTAATCAGAAAATTATTTATTACAGAAGTATAATAATATGCTTTTTATTAATACAACTGTCAGTAAGCACACACACACACACACACACACACACACACACACACACACACACACACACACACACACACACACACACACACACACACACACACACACACACACACACACAC
>Ga0157363_1005086_pt1 | contig 12231 bp, 10 predicted proteins | sample AttsexASBM1_FD_111477 | JGI IMG/M metagenome (GOLD analysis project Ga0157363, IMG submission 111477) | Fungus gardens microbial communities from leaf cutter ant in Ribeirão Preto, State of São Paulo, Brazil - Atta sexdens ASBM1 | ecosystem: Host-associated > Fungi > Mycelium > Unclassified ...
TACAACCGTCCACGGAACAGGATCTTCACGTACTTCGCCACCTGAAGCGGGTTGTAGCGTTGGAAAATTTTCATTCTTGTATCTCCTGCGAATCATACGCTCTTGCGGTGCCACAATCGGCCCGACTGTCCTGAGCGCAAATTTTGATGCCCAATGACTATAGACCAGAACCTCGTACTTACCCAGTGTGCATAAGTTTATTTACCGTTTGATTACAATTATTCAGAATAATCTTTGCAAAGCGTGATACAGCGCAGTATATGCCGTCGTTTTTGCATAGATATGTGCGTTCGCCCGCAAACTGGCATCGGGATTGCGGGAAAAGCCTATTGATCGCACTTATGATTAAAAGCGCATGACCAAGTGGTCGGATCACCTGCTAACAATAAGGAAACACCATGACCCTACGTAACCTCCTGGTAGCAGCTTGCCTGTTGCTGCCGCTGATGGCTTCCGCACATAACATTGAAAAAGGACAACGTGTCCCGCCGGTCGGCATTGCTGACCGGGGAGAATTGATTCTCGACAATGATAAGTTTAGCTACAAAGCCTGGAATAGCGCGCAGCTTGCGGGCAAAGTGAGAGTTGTACAGCATATTGCCGGACGTACATCCGCTAAAGAGAAAAACGCTACCCTCGTGGAGGCGATCAAGGCCGCAAAACTCCCGCACGATCGCTACCAGACCACCACCATCGTGAACACCGACGACGCCATTCCCGGCTCCGGCATGTTTGTGCGCTCAAGCCTTGAGAACAATAAGAAGCTCTATCCCTGGTCGCAGTTTATTGTCGACAGCAACGGCGTGACGCGTAAGGCGTGGCAGCTGGAAGAGGAGAGTTCAGCAATTGTCGTGCTGGACAAAAACGGTCGCGTAGAGTGGGTTAAAGACGGCGCGCTGACGCAGGATGAGGTGCAGCAGGTGGTTGCCCTGCTGCATAAGCTGCTGACTCAGTAAAGTGACACCCGGAAGCCCGGATTCAGGAATGATTCGCGCGGGGTGTAGTCCAGTGGCTTACCCTGCCAGTCATGCACATGCGCGCCAGCGGCCGCCGCCACCGCATGCCCTGCCGCCGTATCCCAGACGTTCGTCGGCCCGAAACGGGGGTACAGCTGCGCCTGCCCTTCCGCCACCAGACAGAACTTCAGCGACGAGCCAATCGACGTCGTCTGGTGTTCACCCAGCTGTTGCAGATATTCCTCCAGCTCGCTGTCACTGTGCGAGCGGCTGATCACCACCAGCGGAGGACGGGCATCACGCACCTGGATCTGCTTACGCACGCCGCACTCTTCCTTCCAGGCTTTACCTTCCGCCGCGCTGTACATCACCTTCATCACCGGGGCATAAACCACGCCCAGTACCGCTTTCCCGTTTTCAATCAGAGCGATGTTGACGGTGAATTCACCGTTACGCTTGATAAACTCTTTCGTGCCGTCCAGCGGGTCGACAAGCCAGTAACGCTGCCAGTGCTGACGTTCATCCCAGCTCTGGGGCGCTTCTTCAGAAAGGACCGGAATATCCGGCGTCAGGGCCTGCAAACCTTTCAGGATCACTGCATGCGCCGCGATATCCGCCGCCGTCACCGGGGAGTCATCCGCTTTGCTGACAACATCCATCGGTTTCGCACCGTCGTACACCTGCATAATGGCATCACCCGCATCCCGTGCGAGCTGACAAATTTTATCTAACATTCTCCACCTCTTCGTTAACGCAGTGGGCATAACTTATTGTTTTAGTTATATCGTAATGTGAACAATTCCGCTATCTGTGAAGCAATTCTGGTTTCAGCGCCCTTTTTTCTGGCAGCATTCACACTTCTGTAAGCAACAAATACTACATACATATTCTTTTGTGGCTTGGATCGAAAAAAGGACTCCTCAGATGATTAAGTTTAGCGCAACGCTCCTGGCAACGCTGATTGCGGCAAGCGTTCAGGCAGCGACGGTGGATCTCCGTATTCTGGAAACCACCGATCTGCACAGCAATATGATGGACTTCGATTACTACAAAGATACCCCTACGGAAAAATTCGGACTGGTACGCACGGCAAGTTTGATCAACGCCGCCCGCGGTGAAGTGAAAAACAGCCTGCTGGTTGATAACGGGGACTTAATTCAGGGCAGCCCGCTCGGCGACTACATGGCGGCGAAGGGGCTGAAAAAAGGCGAGATCCACCCTGTCTATAAAGCGATGAACACCCTGGATTATGCGGTTGGCAACCTGGGCAACCACGAATTTAACTACGGCCTGAAATACCTGCACGACGCGCTGGCAGGGGCAAAATTCCCGTACGTTAACGCCAATATCATCGACGTTAAGACGAAGAAGCCGCGCTTCACCCCTTATCTGATTAAAGAGACCGAGGTTGTCGACCAGGACGGTAAAAAACAGACGCTGAAAATCGGCTATATCGGTTTTGTACCGCCGCAGATCATGACGTGGGATAAAGCCAACCTCGACGGGAAAGTAACCGTCAACGACATTACCGAAACCGCGCGCAAATACGTGCCGGAGATGCGGGCGAAAGGGGCGGATGTGGTGGTCGTCGTGGCCCACTCCGGCCTCTCGGCCGACCCGTATCAGGTGATGGCTGAGAACTCCGTGTACTATCTCAGCCAGGTGCCGGGCGTGGATGCGATCCTGTTTGGTCACGCCCATGCCGTCTTCCCGGGCAAAGATTTCGCTGATATCAAAGGCGCGGACATCGAAAAAGGGACGCTCAACGGTGTGCCATCGGTGATGCCGGGCATGTGGGGTGACCACCTTGGCGTGGTGGATCTGGTGCTGAATAACGACAGCGGAAGCTGGAAAGTCACGCAGTCGAAAGCGGAAGCGCGTCCGATCTACGACGCAGCGGCCAAAAAATCTCTGGCAGGGGAAGATAAAAAGCTGGTCGACGTCCTGAAGCATCACCACGACGCGACGCGTGAATTTGTCAGCAAGCCGATCGGTAAATCGGCTGATAACATGTACAGCTTCCTCGCGCTGGTACAGGATGATCCGACCGTGCAGGTAGTCAACATGGCGCAGAAAGCCTATGCGGAGCACTATATTCAGGGCGATCCGGATCTGGCAAATCTGCCGGTACTGTCTGCCGCGGCACCATTCAAAGTGGGCGGACGTAAGAACGATCCGGCCAGTTACGTTGAGGTGGAAAAAGGCCAGCTGACCTTCCGTAATGCCGCCGATCTCTACCTCTATCCCAACACACTCGTGGTGGTGAAAGCCACCGGGAAAGAGGTGAAGGAGTGGCTGGAGTGCTCTGCCGGACAGTTCAACCAGATCGATCCGCACAGCAGCAAACCGCAGTCGCTGATTAACTGGGACGGTTTCCGCACCTACAACTTCGACGTGATCGACGGCGTGGATTATCAGATTGACGTTACCCAGCCCGCGAAATATGACGGCGAATGTCAGGCCATTAATCCGCAGGCAGAACGCATCAAAAACCTGACCTTCAACGGCAAAGCGATTGATCCTAATGCCACTTTCCTGGTGGTGACCAACAACTACCGCGCCTATGGCGGTAAGTTTGCCGGTACGGGTGACAGCCATATCGCCTTTGCCTCACCGGATGAGAACCGTTCGGTGCTGGCGGCGTGGATCAGCGCGGAGTCGAAAAAGGCGGGTGAAATTCATCCGGCGGTGGATAACAACTGGCGACTTGCGCCGATCCACAGCGACACTAAGCTGGATATTCGCTTTGAGACATCTCCGTCCGATAAAGCAGCCGCGTTTATCAAGGATAAGGCGCAGTATCCGATGCAAAAGGTCGCGACGGATGATATTGGGTTCGCGATTTATCAGGTGGATTTGAGCAGGTAGCGATGATTGTGCCGGGTGGCGGCTTCGCCTTACCCGGCCTACCCGCAATCCTCGATCCCGTAGGCCGGGTAAGCGCAAGCGCCACCCGGCATTTCATGCCGCACGCTCGTCCCTATTCGCCAGCACCTGCGGCGTATTGACCTCAATCCAGTCGGCCAGCGCGGCCACCTTCTCGCTCACCTCCAGCCCCAGCGGCGTCAGGCTATACTCCACATGCGGCGGTACGACCGGATACGACACGCGATCGACAAACCCATCATGCTCCAGCGCCTGTAAAGACTGAGCCAGCATCTTCTCGCTGACGCCGCCCATCTTGCGGCGCAGATCGCTGAAGCGATGCGTCCCCTGACGTAACGCCACCAGGATCAGCACGCCCCAGCGGCTGGTTACGTGTTTGAGCACCTCCCGTGACGGGCACTGTTCCGCAAAGAGGTTGCCATCGCGCATTTGCTCGCTGAGCGTTGGTATTGTTGTTTTCATACTTACCTTTTTGTACGTACTTACTAAAAGTTAGTTATGGTGATAGTGTGCCACAACACCAGACAAACACGAAGGAGATTCATCATGATCGCGATTACCGGCGCAACCGGCCAGCTTGGCCAACACGTTATTGAAGAACTGCTGAAAACCGTTCCGGCCAGCCAGATCGTGGCTATTGTGCGTAACCTGGCGAAAGCCGAAGCGTTGCGTCAGCAAGGGGTCGTTGTGCGTCAGGCGGATTACACCGATGAAGCCGCATTTACCACCGCGCTGAACGGCGTGGATAAACTACTGCTCATCTCCTCCAGCGAAGTGGGCCAGCGCGCCGTACAGCACCAGAACGTGATAAACGCCGCCAAAGCCGCCGGGGTGAAATTCATCGCCTATACCAGCCTGCTGCATGCTGACAAATCCCCGCTGGGTCTGCACGTTGAGCACGTCGAAACCGAAAATGCCCTGGCGGCCTCCGGCGTGCCTTACGCCCTGCTGCGCAACGGCTGGTACACCGAAAACTACCTGGCAAGCGCGCCGCCAGCGCTGGAACACGGCGTGTTTATGGGGGCCGCAGGCGAAGGCAAAATTGCCTCTGCGACCCGTGCGGATTACGCGGCGGCGGCAGCGAAAGTGATTTCTGAAGAGGGTCATGCCGGCAAGGTGTATGAACTGGCGGGTGATAATGCCTGGACGCTGAGCGAACTGGCTGCGGAACTGAGCAAGCAGAGCGGTAAGCCGGTAACGTATCAGAACCTCAGCGAAGCCGATTTCGCCGCTGCGCTGAAGGGCGTTGGTCTGCCTGCCGGGCTGGCGGAAATGCTGGCGGACTCCGACACCGGCGCGTCCAAAGGCGGCCTGTTCGACGACAGCCATACCCTGAGCAAGCTCATTGGCCGCCCAACCACACCGCTGGCGGAAAGCGTCAAAGCCATCCTGTAGTTGTTAAAAATTGGTTATTTTTTGTGGCGTCCCCTCGGGTCATCTCTGATAATGAAGCGATGACCCACAAGGAGGCTCACCGTGCAAGGCGTACCGGAACAGTTCACTGATGAGAGAGACAGCGCGCGCTTTCGCCATCTGGCGCAGCTGCCGGGCCTGGAGCTTTATCACGCCCATATCTCTGACTACGCCTTCGAGCCGCACACTCATGAAGCCTTCGGTATCGGCACCATCGAAACCGGTGCCGAACGCTTCCGCTATCGCGGTACCCAGCATCTTGCCGCGGAAAAATCCGTCGTGACCATGAACCCGGACGAGATCCACACCGGGGAATCCGCCACTGAAGGCGGCTGGCGCTACCGGATGGTCTACATCGAACCCGACCTGCTGGAAGAGGTCACTGGCCTGCGTCACTGGTGGTTTAGCGACGTCACGCGTCACGATCCGCTGCGCTCGCAACAGATAGGCCAGTTGATTTATGGCCTGTGGCACACGGACGATCCGCTGGCGCAGAAGGGGCTGCTACTGGATTTGATTCAGACTTTTCAGCCGCTGGCCCACCATGCGCCGGTGGTGCAGGAGGCCACGCACCGCTTCGAACGCGTTCGCGACTACCTGCACGACAACTATATGCGCTCGCTGACCCTGGACGAGCTGGCTAACGTTGTCTCGCTCAGCCCGTACCATTTTCAGCGCCAGTTCAAAGCCCATTTCCACGTTACGCCCCACCAGATGCTGATGGCCATCCGGCTGTGGCGCGCCAAAGCATTCCTCACCCATGGCATGCCTGCCGCCGAGGTGGCCGCCGCGACCGGGCTGACCGATCAGTCGCACCTGACCCGCGCCTTCACCCGTCGCTACGGCATCACGCCCGTGCGCTACCAGAAACAGGTTATGCCGCGCTAATGCGCAACCTCATACAATACGCGCCCGTTTTGCCCTCCTACACTGAGCGCAAAGTGAATCAAGATGGATGGAAAAATGATTAGCGGCGTGTTGTATGCCCTGCTTGCGGGTTTGATGTGGGGGCTGATTTTTGTCGGCCCGCTGATTGTGCCGGAGTACCCGGCAATATTGCAGTCGACCGGACGTTACCTGGCGCTGGGGCTGATTGCCGTGCCGCTGGCGTGGCTGGGGCGCACGCGTCTGCGTCAGCTGGGCCGCCAGGACTGGCTCACCGCGCTGGCGCTGACCATGATGGGTAATCTGATCTACTACGTCTGTCTGGCGAGCGCCATTCAGCGCACCGGTGCGCCGGTGTCGACCATGATTATCGGCACGCTGCCGGTGGTCATCCCGGTTTTCGCGAACCTGCTTTACAGCCAGCGTGACGGCAAACTGGCGTGGTCAAAAATGGCGCCGGCGCTGGTCTGCATTGCCGTGGGGCTGGTGTGCGTGAATATTGCCGAGCTTCGCCATGGTCTGGAAAATTTCAGCGTGTGGCGTTACGGTTCAGGGATCTTTCTGGCGTTTATTTCGGTTGTCTGTTGGGCCTGGTATGCCCTGCGCAACGCACGCTGGCTGCGGGAAAACCCGGATAAGCATCCGATGATGTGGGCCACGGCGCAGGCGCTGGTCACCCTCCCTGTCTCGTTGCTGGGCTATGTGGGCGCGTGTGTCTGGCTGGGTAGCCAGCAACCGGCATTTACCCTGCCCTTCGGACCGCGCCCGTGGGTATTCGTCGGGTTAATGGTCGCCATTGCCGTGCTCTGTTCGTGGGTGGGCGCGCTGTGCTGGAACATTGCCAGCCAGAAGCTGCCGACGGTGATATTAGGGCCGCTGATTGTCTTTGAGACACTGGCCGGGCTGCTCTATACCTTCCTGATGCGCCAGAGCGTGCCGCCGTTGCTAACGGCCTGCGGGATCGCGCTACTGGTCGTTGGGGTGGTGATTGCGGTGAGAGCGAAGCCGGAAAAACCGATGGTCGTTCCGGCGTCGGAGGGGTGAGCTTTTCGCCCGGCGGCGCTTCGCTTGCAGGGCCTACAAAACCGTAGGCCGGGTAAGCGTCAGCGCCACCCGGCACAGTATCAGAACGTTTCCCAGTTCGCTTCAGACGCCGCCGCGACGGGCTGCGCTTTAGGTGCATAGGTCTTTACCGGCGCGGCTTTCACCGCCTGATTGCGGGTGATCTTAAACACTGCCACCGCGTCGTTCAGGCGTGCAGCCTGATCTTCCAGCGCCGCCGCCGCCGCCGCAGACTCTTCCACCAGCGAGGCATTCTGCTGGGTGACGCGATCCATCTCCGCCACCGCCTGACCCACCTGGTCGATACCGCGGCTCTGTTCGTCGGAGGCCGACGCAATCTCACCCATGATGTCCGTCACGCGCGTAACCGCATTGACGATCTCCGCCATCGTCGCGCCCGCCTCATTCACCAGCTGAGAGCCCGCGTTAACACGCTCGCCGGAATCATCGATCAGCGCTTTGATCTCTTTCGCCGCCTGCGCACTGCGCTGGGCAAGGGTACGCACCTCGCCCGCGACAACCGCGAAGCCACGTCCCTGCTCGCCCGCGCGCGCCGCTTCTACCGCCGCGTTCAGCGCCAGAATATTGGTCTGGAAAGCAATGCCGTCGATCACGTTAGTAATTTGCGCGATTTTGCTGGAACTGGTGGCGATTTCGTCCATCGTCCGCACCACGCCTTCCACCACGTTACCGCCCTTCTTCGCGGTGGAGGAGGCGTCCAGCGCCAGGCGTGACGCCTGACGCGCGTTATCGGCGTTTTGCTTCACGGTAGCGGTTAACTGTTCCATGCTGGCTGCCGTCTCTTCCAGAGAAGCGGCCTGCTGCTCGGTACGGGAGGAGAGATCGTTGCTGCCCGCCGAGATTTCACCCGCGCCGGTGTAGATGGTATCTGCGCCTTCACGCACCACGCCCACCGTGTTGGCCAGCGCAGTCTGCATCTCCTGAACGTTGCGCGCCAGGATCGCCATTTCATTTTTACCCTCAGCCTGAATCGGCTGGGTTAAATCCCCTGCGGCAATGGCGCGGATATGGTTGATCACCTCTTCCAGCGGCAGCAGCAGCACGCGGCGCATCGCAATCCAGCTGGAAATAATCACCGCGATCACCAGCAGCATCACCGCAGAAAGGATCCACAGAATGCGTTTGTAGTCGCTTTCATTGTCCTGGATACCTTTGGCGGTCAGCGCGGCCTGCGCCTCACGCCACTCGCGATAAACCTTTTGCATCGCGGTCTGCTTCTGTTCGGCATTTTGTTTGAACATATCTTCCAGATTGCCCTGCCCCAGCAGAACGTTCATTTGCGTCAGCGTGGCGGAGTAGACGCGGTACTGCTCTTCCAGGCGATCGGCCAGGTGCTCGTCCATACCCGGCGTTTCCGGCAGCGCATAGTATTTATCGTAATGGGTCTGGGCATCGGCCAGCAGGTTTTTCGCGGTATTGACCAGCTCGTTCAGCTGCCCGCCATTAATCTGCGACGCCATGCTGCTTTGCAGGCGCAGCATGCCGCGGTTGAGGGTGACGCGCGCCTGGTTCAGGCTGATCCAGGCGTCGGTAAACTCAGCGACGTTCTGGCTGGAAAGCTGAGAAACGGTGAAGTTCTCTTTATCGTTATTGAGTGCATTAATGAAAATGCCAGCGGAGATCAGCTGCATGATGCCGAGCACAAGCAGCACCGAAATCAAAAGAGTAATGACTTTTATACGTTTAAACATGCGTTGCCTTTTTTTATATACAGGTATTGTCTGACCTGTATCTATCGGCACGCGCGGCGGGTTGTTTACTGTTTCTCCACCTTTAAAAACTTTCGAAAGCCCTTTTCTGCATTCAATCAGCAAGTTAAAAGCATGCTTTTTTTGTGATCCCTTTCTCGTTTTCACCCTTGCCTCTAAAGGGTTATAGTATCCACTTAAAGATGCATTTAAAATGCATCTTATATTTCTGATGATGAGGTAACTGCTATGGCCTTCCGCGACCAACCCTTAGGCGAGCTGGCGCTCTCCATCCCTCGCGCTTCTGCGCTGTTCCGTAAATATGATATGGATTACTGCTGCGGTGGTAAGCAAACGTTGGCGCGCGCAGCGTCGCGTAAAGAGCTGGATGTAGAGGCTATCGAAGCGGAGCTGGCTCAGCTGGCTGAACAGCCCGTCGACAAAGACTGGCGCACTGCGCCGCTGGCTGAAATCATCGACCATATCATTGTGCGTTACCACGATCGTCACCGCGAGCAGCTGCCGGAGCTGATTTTACAGGCGACCAAAGTTGAACGCGTTCATGCCGATAAACCTTCCGTACCGCGCGGCCTGGCGAAATACCTGACCATGCTGCACGAAGAACTTTCCAGCCACATGATGAAAGAGGAACAGATCCTCTTCCCGATGATCAAACAGGGCATGGGCAGCCAGGCCATGGGGCCCATCAGCGTGATGGAAAGCGAACATGATGACGCCGGCGAACTGCTGGAAGTGATTAAACACACCACCGACAACGTCACACCGCCGCCAGAGGCGTGCACCACCTGGAAAGCCATGTACAACGGCATTAACGAGATGATCGACGATCTGATGGAACACATCAGTCTTGAGAATAACGTTCTGTTCCCGCGTGCATTAGCGGGGGAATAAAAAAGCCCGGCGGCGCTAGCGCTTACCGGGCCTACAACGTCCGCGAACGTAGGCCGGGTAAGCGTCAGCGCCACCCGGCAACATGCTTAACGCATGCCCGCCATACGTTTCTTACCGATAAACAGCCAGCCCAGCCCCAGCGCAATAAACCACAGCGGCGTGACGATCAGCGCCTGGCGGGTATCTTCTTCCAGCGTCAGCAGCACCAGCACGAAGACGAAGAACGCCATGCACACCCAGCACATCAGCTTGCCCAGCGGCATCTTGTAGATCGACTTCTCATGCAGGTGTGGACGCTGTTTGCGGTACACCAGGTATGAGCAGAGGATAATGGTCCAGACGAACATGAACAGGATCGCCGACACCGTAGTGATCATGGTGAACGCGCCGATTACGCTCGGGTTGACGTAGAGCATCACCACACCGCCCAGCAGACAGATGCAGGAGAAGGTCAGCCCTTTCGCCGGTACCGCGCGTTTAGACAGTTTGGCAAACGCGCTCGGAGCAACGCCCTCCTGCGCCAGACCGAACAGCATACGGCTGGTGGAGAAGACGCCGCTGTTCGCGGAAGAGGCCGCAGAGGTCAGCACCACGAAGTTAATCAGGCTCGCGGCAGCAGGCAGCCCCACCAGCACGAACAGCTCGACGAACGGGCTCTTGGTTGGCACCACCGAGCTCCATGGCGTTACGGACATAATGACGATCAGCGCGAACACGTAGAACATGATGATACGCAGCGGAATGGAGTTGATCGCGCGCGGCAGGGATTTCTCCGGATCTTTGGTTTCCGCCGCCGTGGTACCGACCAGCTCAATCCCGACAAACGCGAACACCGCAATCTGGAAGCCGGCAAAGAAGCCGCTGATCCCTTTCGGGAACCAGCCGCCGTCATTCCACAGATGGGCAAACGACGCCTGTACGCCGGTTGGCGACTGGAAGTGCGTCAGCACCATCACCAGCCCGACGACAATCAGCGCGATGATGGCGACGATTTTGATCATCGCAAACCAGAACTCCATCTCACCGAACATTTTAACGGTGGCGAGGTTCAGGCTCAGCAGCAGGACAATCACCGCCAGCGAGGCCACCCAGTCCGATAGCCCTGGGAACCAGAATTGCGCGTACGCCGTGATGGCCACAACGTCAGCCATGCCGGTGACCACCCAGCAGAACCAGTAGGTCCAGCCGGTAAAATAGCCCGCCCACGGGCCGAGCAGGTCTGACGCGAAGTCGCTGAAGGATTTGTATTCAAGATTCGAGAGCAGCAATTCACCCATTGCACGCATCACGAAAAAGAGCATAAAACCGATGATCATATAAACGAAGATGATCGACGGGCCGGCAAGACTGATGGTTTTGCCCGAGCCCATAAACAGCCCTGTGCCGATGGCTCCGCCAATGGCAATAAGCTGAATGTGACGGTTCGTGAGATTTCGCCGTAGCGACTGTTCAGACGTCGCCTCTTCTGCGGCGGCGACTTTGACCTGATCTACCATGTGATATTTTCCTGTTTATGCCTGTCTGTGTTGTTAAGGCTCTTCTGGCCTTTATTTACGCCAAATAAATGACGGCCCCTGTGTAAGGACTAATCGATAGTAGGTAAGAATCGGCGGGATGAATACTATGATTTGAATATTATGTTAATAATATGTTGAAAGTGAGTGTCATATCACTCATACAGCGCGAAACAGCTCACAAAAATACACGTAACAGTTTCGTTTGCAATACAAAATGTTGATTCCGTCGTAACTCCGGGTTTTATCGCTATTTTCCTCTCCCCGATCGGAGAGAGGAAAATAAGAAAAACCGATTACAGGATTTCCAGCAGCTCGACTTCAAACACCAGGGTGCTGAATGGCGGAATGGACGCGCCAGCGCCACGCTCGCCGTAAGCCAGGTTGTGCGGGATAGTCAGTTCCCATTTGGAACCTACTGGCATCAGGGTCAGGGCTTCGATCCAGCCTGCGATAACGCCGTTGACCGGGAACTCAGCCGGTTCGCCACGCGCGACGGAGCTGTCGAACACGGTACCGTCGATCAGCTTACCGGTGTAGTGTACGCGAACGTGGTCGGTACGCGCCGGGATTGCGCCATCACCCTGATTGATTACGCGGAACTGCAAGCCGGACTCGGTGCTGTTCACGCCTTCACGCTCACGGTTCTCTTCCAGATATTTCACGCCTTCTGCCGCCATCTCTTCGAAACGCGCGCGACGCACGGCGTCAGCACGTTCGTGGATTTCACGCAGCGCACGGTGCACAACGTCAACCGGCACAGCGGGCTGCTTGCCTTCCAGCGCGTCAGCGATACCCGCCACCAGCGCTTCCGGTAACAGACCTTCCAGGCCGGATTCGCTCAGCTGCTGTCCTACCTGCAAGCCGATGCCGTAGCTTGCCTGCGCTTCGATA
>Ga0157363_1005087_pt1 | contig 12229 bp, 3 predicted proteins | sample AttsexASBM1_FD_111477 | JGI IMG/M metagenome (GOLD analysis project Ga0157363, IMG submission 111477) | Fungus gardens microbial communities from leaf cutter ant in Ribeirão Preto, State of São Paulo, Brazil - Atta sexdens ASBM1 | ecosystem: Host-associated > Fungi > Mycelium > Unclassified ...
CACACCCACCCACCCCCCCACACACACCCCCACACACACACACACGCATAAGGTGACCATTCGTTGTAAAAAAAAAAAAAAGCGTAGCGCGGCGCGACATTTCGTCGCGATTGGATCTCCACGTCGCCTCTCATGATTTCCACGTTCGTGCGCGAACGATGCCGGGCTCGTCGGAATTTCTCGGTTACATCATCACAAGTTTTTGCGGCGCCCGCGCCGCGCACACCGACGTCCGACGTCCGACATGTATGCGACGTACGCGCTCGCACCAGCTCGCACGCCGCCTATGTCCTACAAGCCCGCTGGACAAAGTTGTGGCCGGTATCAATTGGCCGTGCTCTCCGCGTTGTATACCGGTCGACCTTCTGGAGTTGCAACACGAGACCTGACACAGATAGAAGAGACTGCGCCTGCTTCAGCAGCAATACACAGCGAACCAGTCGGCCCAGGCATCGCTCAGGCTAACATAGTGCATGCCTTGCGAAACTGCCGGCAGACCGACCGACCGTTCGTTTCAACGGGGAAAAACCCGTTAATTTCGTCGGGATAAAATCAATCAAAGTTAGATAGAATCACGCCGCCTGGAAGATCGCTATGACTCGCCACGACCGGTGCGCGCGATGGATCGATTAGAGTGTGGCGCGCGAGGCGATGCCATATCACGGAGCGCGGAGAAGGCTTCGCATTGCTCTTTTCGATGAAAAACGACTCGACCATATAGAGGTGATCCTCTGTCCGACGAGCCTCGGCCTTATTCCCTCAAAATGACCCTGACCACTCGATCTCGGCCAGTGGCGTAAACAGAGGATGATTTTTTTTTTAAAACGAGTCGTATAGAAAGCCGCTTACGTGTCAAAAATAATGTAACCGTTACATTTTGGGAAATGTATTGGGAGAAAAGTATTTCATATTTGTGACTATAGGTAATTGCATAGTAAAATATTGCATGGTATAATTATGATTGAGAACGTCACAATAATAATTGTTTTTGTCAACTTTTATAGAGTGAATCTCACTTTGAAGAATGAAATGTCATTCTTAAAGAATTGAAAATTGAACCACTTTTTTCCAAGACTGGCTCAATTCTCATTCTTTAATGAGATTCCACTTAAAGAATTTAAAGAATGTACTTATAGTTGTATATACAAAAAATATATACTTGACATCGAAAACACAACTATAATTTGTACTCGTTTATAATAACAATAAAAATAGAGTTCTTATCTATAATTATTTTATCATGCAATATAATTATAGTCTTAAATATCAAACACTTCTTTTTTTAGAGTGTTATCGCATATAAATATAATAAAATTTATGTACATGCGTTATCATGTCACGTGTTGCTGCAGCGAAAGTAGAAGGAAAAGATGATGATTTTACGGATTAATTTTCCGTTATAACGACCCGTTATAACAGCCATTATCTACGCATATACTTATATTTATGCGTTATTACGAAAGGGAGTTATGTCAGAACATTTTTTTTTACATGTACGCGGTAATTAATAATTTCCTAACGAACGTAAAGCTAATTGCGGCGTCTGCATAATTATTTCTCGCTCAGTAGACGATCTTATTTCGCCAGACTATAGAGGTTTAGAGGAGATTTTTGTACACGCGTTTGTACATGGTGCTTAAGCTAGAGACTGACCGCGTTGATCGTGAAAGGGTTGAGAGGCGGCGCTCGTTTGCGCTACTGATCCGAGATTCTCGACGTGCGTCACCTTCGCAACGCGACGCAACGCCGAGGCGTAAGCAATTTGCGTTTCGACGAATCGCGAGTCGCCGCTGGCTCTTGATCTGGGACAATAAAGTCCACGGTCTTCCTGTGGGCGTATGGTAACGCGAATAGCCTTCGATAGTTTCTTCTTGACTGTATATCTTAGACCGCGACTCAATACTCAGTAACAACTTATTGAATTCTATTGAATTTTTTTTATTTTTATATACATGTAAGAATGAATATAAATATGTGGAATATAAATAAATTAATTAAGAAATAATATTAAAAAAACAAAATCAAATTTATAATGACAAAATACTTAATTTTATTATTATTATGTATGACTATATAGTGTGATTAAATATTAGATATAATACATAGGAAAAAAAACGAAATAGTTCTGACAACTTCTTCTTTTTTTTTTAATGAAGTATAATGTAGTATAATGTCATAATAAACTAATGAAACATTGTTGATGTGATTTTAAAAAGTATACCTTCAAAAATTCTTCAATAAAATCGCACTTGTGAGCAATACGTGGTATCACCATTGGCACTACTAGATGGTATTCAAATGAAATAGTTCTTTGAATGAAAGTCATTGATGTCGAGTTCGAAGATGAAAGTAAATGAGGATGCATCTCGATAGTACAGTTTTTAGTTTTATACAAAAATTAATTTTATAATTCCTGGAAGAGTTATACATATTTAAATACAAATTTAAGGGTAATAGCACTTCAACTACAATATATATGTATTATAAAGTTACAATAAGAACATGAATAAATTATACAAAGTAAAAAAATAAAATAATATTTACTACCATTTATTACAAATGGTTAATATTTTTGTAATTTATATAATTTATGTAACTGAGTTTCATATAATTCAGCTTTTTTTTTGAAAAGAATGTTATATTAACCTACATGACTAAAGACGTAAAAAAACGGTTTAATGTCGGAGAAAAGTATCAAGTAAAAAACTAGTTTTTTACTGTAAAAAACGTATTTTTGATCAAATTATATAAAATTCATGAAAAAATATAGAATTCATGTTAAACATGTAGAAGAGAAATAGAATTCATTAGAAATAGAATAATATTTTTCTTGTTATTTCAATACTTTTTAATACTTTTGTCTATATAATTTTATATTGAAGCTGAAATATGTATTATTGGCTGTTGCAATTCTTGATGAGTTGATAGATTAATAGGTTGATAGATTAGTAGATCTGTTTGCGTTGCTTGCACTCTTTGCATTCAGCATCTGTGCTTTCTTTTTTTTTTCAACGTCCAAATCTATTTTTCTAATCATATCATTTTAAGTGCAAAAATTTTGGAATTTCAAGCAATGCGATGTGAATGACCTAAAAAAAATATCCGAGTAAAAAACTGTCAAAACCGAAGGAAAAGAAAACCATTTCCGAATTTTTTACCCTAAAATTCTAATACTTTTCCGTGGTTTACATCTCTATATATGACAAAATAAGTACAGATTTTCACATATACTGCGTATTCACATGTACTGCGTCAATTAAAATTATGGACTCAAGAACGAATTTGTTCATTCTCTATGTTAATGTTTAAAGAACATTTTTATCAAAATGACATGGAGGTTGCATAGCAAAACTAAATAAGACCGCGAAACATCTGGTCCTGCGTAATGATGCGGTTACGCGGCGGCTGCGTTTGCGCGGTATTATCATAACGGGCAGTTGCGGAAAATGAGTTTCACGAACTTTTAAACGCGTCGCGAGAGTTCCGTCCCGTTCGCCTTTGTACCTAAGCAGCCCAGGGCGAAATCGTTCGACTGCTATATAGCACGACTCGAGTGGAAAACGCTTCAGTATCTAACGGTGGCTTTCTATCTGTTGCAGGAGAATATCTCGACCCCGGAGCCCGCCGACATATCCGAGGACGATCATTATCCAAGTGAGCAAAACCTTTCATTATCTATATATCCTGTATAGCGTAAACCTTGCCAAGTCTCCTTATAGTCGGTGTCGGAGGTGATGTCCCTCTTTAAACCTTCACCTGGCAAAGGATTATGAGATCGTAATCCTTACGAAACAAAGTGCAGAGGTGTATATCTGCCACGTGCGTGACAACAAAGTTTTTACCATTCGATACGATCCATTTTGAGTGGCATTACTCGTATCGAAGAATATGTTCCTTTTCGTTTTTCGCGTATCCTTTCGTCGCGGGGTCAGGTCGTAACCGTTTCGGGAATCTGACCCGAATTCTACGATGGCGTCGCACGTTTTTACATTATTGAACCGTGTCGTGAATGATTTAAACGTCACTCCTGTGCCATGCCGTCGCGCGGCCGGTTCTCTGCCTCACCCTTTCTCTTTCCCTCTGTCACTCCTCTCATCCCGCAGGCCTGTTCGCCGGCTAATAAATCTCTGCTCTTGTCATCGCGCGGCCGAAGCGCCCGTCCGCTGTGTGTCACCGCTAATTCCGCCGCTCGGACGAACAAACGGAACCGCGCCCGCGCGATACGCTAGAAAATCTGTGGCTTATTCCTTTGAACTATCCAGTCCGATTATGTGCGGCTGTGCGCCCGCGCCGACGGAAACTATACATGGAACATCGTTATTTCAATTATTCCCATAGTATTTGTGCGAATTGTAAGTAAGCTCGTATATATTGTTCATCATCGCCGCTGCTGCCGTCGCCGTGGATTATTATAATAAGCTAAATTAGTTAGTGACAGAATTTCGTCCGCCACGTGTTCTAATGATAATCTTAAGTAAACACATCTTGAAACAGACGTTGATATGTTTCGTTAATTTTTATTTAATCTTCCGCTGGCAATATGAACTTTTTTAGTACCGCAGCACATAGCGAATCAACTCATCAAAATCCTTCCTTTTCTCTCATGGAAAAGAAAAATTTTGATTGATTAATTTTTTTATGCATTATGCGTTATGCAAAAGCCCGTGCGATCTTAACTCTTCTGTTAACAATGTAGAGGTCTTTTCAAGAAACAGAAGAAATTTTTTATTGTTCCGGATTATAAAAATCAGACAAAATTCTAATATACTCTTGTCAAAGTTTTAATAATAAGTTTTTATTATTATAGAAATTGAATTGTATTTCACTAATTTTTTTGCAGATTTAAAATTTATCAAAATTTGCAATCAAATTGATTGTGCCTTTAAAGAGTTCCTAGTTGCTAATGGAAGATTAAAAAAGAAGTCGAAACTTTTGTTCTTCTTTTCGTGTACTTAGATATATGCGCATCATAAAGTAGATAAAATATAAATGATAAATTGTTATTAAACAATCTGAATTAATAAATTATTGAAAAGAAAATGAAAATGGATATTATTTAAAATAAGTTAAACGGAAAGATTAAATTTTTTCTGCGGATGAAATGGGTTACTTATAGTGAATCGAATATTCTTTGAACATTTCCCGATAAATCCTCGTAGGATCTCAGACGGTAATAAATCAAGGTATAATAATCTAAGGGTTAATGCCGGCTATTCGATTCCGATGTACATACGTTCGCGGCAGCTCGCGTGGCACGGATCGATATAACGAATTAGTAGTATCGAACGCGTTACTCGGCATTCGATTACGGTTTCACGACGTACGAAGAGCGGCTCGTCTTCCTTCAGAGAGGAACGGACATGTATGGTGCCGCGTTACATGCGCAGTGTGCGGTCAGATAAAAAAAAGACGGAATCAATGATTTCGTGAGGGGAGCAAGAAATACATGACACACATATATGTATACAGACACCGATCTAAATGTTCAATTGAGCTTGTCTTTGATCAAATTCCTTTGAATGACGACGAGTCTCTTTAAGAGCGATTTGGAAATCATCTAATTAAAACGCGCCGACAGATCATAATGCGAAACAAATTGAAAATCTTTACTGGTACGAGATAACGTTAAATTATCGTAGAAAAAATTGTTATAGCATCGCGTTTGGCGTTTAAGATTCTTACATAGAAAGAAGTTTTGCTGAAATGTTTAAACATTTAGCTAGATATAGGTCTAAAAATAATTTATAGGACGTTCAAACTGAATTTCCAGAATGTCAAAACTTTTTGCAGCATTGTTTATTATGCTTGAGTTTTCTACAATAATTATTTCGATGATTTATCAAAAATTAATTTTTTTAGATCTACATCTGTACTTTTGAATAGATACAAATTTGAAAATTTTGTTGCACCATCAATAAAATAATTATATTGAAAACAAAAAAATAATGAGCAATGTTGCAAGAAGTTTTTAACAGTTTTCTAGCAGTTTGAGTGTTTTACATAATTTTCGTAGTCCAACAAAATTATACTTCAATTGTTCTTTCTATGTATTATACGATAGAAAATTTTTGTGAAGAAATATTGTTTTATATTACCTATACTCTTCGGTTGTTCCGTAATCTTCTTTCCTTTTTCATTCATGCGATTTGAATGTCACGCGTTTAACACACTGCACTTTGATTCTTTCGTTAGATAACTATCCTTCTGATTCGTAAGTTTTAAATGCTTTCTTCCACTCTATCTCGAATAATACTCGAGAGTCGCGTGTAAGGCCACGACTGTAAGCGATAAGCTACGACTTGTGAATGGTTGAATTTGTTTATTAATCTTTTTAATTTTACTCTTGTTCCATATTATACATGTATGAAGATAAATTCTCATTTTTTACATTTGTAATAAATTAATCTTACAAAAATCAATTTTAGAGATTTATCAGAATTCAGATATTTCAAGATCATTGTCGATATTGTTAGGAAACATATTCCACGTCATGCATTACTCATCGAGTCATCGCTCGTCATTTACCAATATGCATGCGGCGATCTTCCTTATATCAACTACATTTTCGGCAATTATCGCTATCGACGCCTTATTTTTCATTTGTGTTGCTTGAATTGCGTTGTTTACTCGACAGCGCAGTTGACGCAAGCGAGCTTTGCACTGAAAAAAATCTGATAATAGCTATTAAATGTTAAGTGAAAAAATTTCAATTAAATGTTCCGTTAATGCAATCAGAAATAATTTTATTTTTCTAAATATTTAATAATTATTATCAAATATAACAATTTAATTAACTGTTTGATAATGATTTCTAAATATTTAGAAAGTGAAATTATATTTGATTTTATATATATATATATATATATATATATAATCCATATAAAAAAATATATATTATTACATATAACATTTGATTGAAATAATTTCACTCGATGTTTGGTAACTATTACCAGATTTTTTTTTCAGTATGGAGATCATAGAATACAAAAAGGCATATGTCATCGCTCATTCTAGGTATCAGTTCGATCGATACATCAAGATGACAAGTCACGGCATGTGCTAAGACTGGCTTGTAGATCTTGCCAGGTTTCTCGGTAGTCCTCGGTGAATATCTGACGAAGCAAGTCGTGTAGACAGAACGTCGTTAATCGCGCCGTCGAATTCTACCGCGACGCTGATCAATATTACAACAACCAATATCCCTCGGCCAGCTCGATCGCACTGAAGGATAAATCAATGGCGCATACTTCGATGGGAAGTTAATAGACTCACTTACTCGGGGGTTTAATCCGTCCTGGCCGCGGGGTTGGTTAGTTTTTATCGGAGCTCGTGTAAATTACTCGATCGATTAATAATCGTAAATGGTCCACCGCCAGCTGTGACGGTCGAGCTATGTGGCCTGCCGGCCAGCCGATTTATCAGTTTCGGGTAATTAAACCTGTTGCATTATTAAATCGAGAATGTCAACGATATTGTTGTTTTGTAAGCTTAATTTATTCGGCTGCGATTCGCCCGGGGCTCGTCTCACGAGCTCAGGTAGCTGATAAGTGATAACAGCCTCCGGCGTACGAGGCCAGCCACCGGAGGTAGATGACGAATGTCGCGATTCGTTTGCGATATAAGATCACGTCCGGTCGTATGACTCCACTCTCGTATGAGCAAGGACTCCCGTTTGCGAGAAAGAATGCCCTCGAGCCTTGCATGCGTAGTGCGTACGGCGTGTTATCGTTTACATATGTAGTTTTCTAACTTGTTTCAAGCTAATTGGCACTTTTAATTTTGGCAGCCACTCTCATGAAAGATCCGGATAAGTTGAAGCTGATGCTGCTCGCGTGGAATTATAATCTCCAGGCACAGGCGCAGGCACAGGTCCAGGCTGCCAACGCGGCTCTCTCGCCAAATAATTCGTCGACTACCACGGCTACCACTGTTGGCACACCAATCACCAGCCAATCAGCCATTTCCACGGCAAACAACACTATTAACAACTCCACGCTCACAGGTAATACCTTATTTCATCGGCATATACGACGTTTTCGAGCGTGTCGCGATGTCCTAAGCTATATGCGAATGTATTCGCAAATTGCGCGTAAAATGTTAAGAACCAAATGGCGTTTTTAACCTTTATAGGACGAGAAAGGCACTACAGTGGCGCTGAAACAGTGTCATATTTTGAGGCAAGAAATACAATGAAATATTGAATTAAGTAACAAATCTTACTCGAGGAAAAAAGATTTTAAAAAATAGACCCACGTTCTTTAATATTTTAAGCCCTTTTTGCAAATTAATTTAATAGAATGATTTTTAATCAGGGTTGTTAGTGGTCAGGGAAATCAGGAATAATCGGGAAAATTATTCAAGGAATAGTTATATATTATGTATTATTATTAAGGAATTTATTAATCTAAGATAAAATTAAATGACTGTAAAATTCTAAGTTTAAACTTTACTTCTTTAAAAATTAAGAAATAGAAATTTTTTAATTTTTTGCAAATATTTTTTTTTTAATTTTGCAGTGAGCAATTTGCAGAAAACCATTAATAGACATTGTTAAAAACAAAAAATTTAACTTTGCAAAAATCAAAATATGTATATACTAAATATGTATGATGAACATTTTGCAAATCATTTCTAATTAAAATTAATTAAAATGATAATTGAAACATAAAGTATATTACCGAAATGATTAATGCCCATATCCGTCTTATACTTAAGGTTTAATTAAATTTATCTTTAGGTGCTTTACGAATTATTTTATTGGCTACTGAACATTTAAAGAAAATTTAAGGAAGCCTTGAATATAAGGTCTGAGTATGAATACGGATAAAAATCTCAATAAATAACGTGCAAAACAAAGATATATATATATATATCCGTTTCCCGTAATTTATTTTTTAATTCATCGCGTATCAGTAGTCGTATGTTCCATTTAACGTTTTCAACACTCACTGCAAGTCGTGTCGTATTATTATTTATATTTATAAGTTATTCTTTAAAATTATTCTTTAAATAATTCTTTGAATGTAAATATTTTTTCTTTGTACTATAAAATATTTATAAAATAAAATATTTAATATTCTTTTTTGTTTTTATTCAGAGAATCTTTCATTTTATTATAGTCAGGGAATTTTTTCAAAAAGTAACCGAGAAAACCGAGAAAAATCAGATAAATTTTTTTTCATTTTTGCTAACAACCCTGAAATTGTACATTAGAGAAGAAAAAAAACTTCTTTCGGAAAAAGTAGTTCCGTTCAAATATCTAAAAATTTAACTAAATACAGATCTTAAAATTATTTTATTTGATTTTATATCAAAATAACTATGTAGTACGCTCAAACTGATTGTCAAATCTTTTTCTAGTATTGTTGTGTTTCATACATAATTTTTTTGATAATTTGGCAAAATTATTTTCAGATTTATATCTAGTTAAATTTTTAGATATTTCAACAAAATTGTTTTTTCCGTATATTTGTGCTTTGAGGTGCATATAAATGATATTAAAGATCTGCACTAGATGAATTTTTTCTCTTTTTATATTTTCTACAATATTTGAAACAAATATTCGAAACTTTTCTCGTAATCGTTTTTTCTTTTACAAGTTCTTATTATGAGACCATATATATCTTAGAATTTAATGTCATTAACTTTTCAATATTACTATCAATAAAGGAGAATCAATATCGCAGGTGGTCGCATTACGTGCAGTTTCAGTCACAACTTTGCTTATGTGATTGCGAACGTCACGGTATACGAAAAAAAAAAAAAAAAGATTTGCTTCGCGAAATCGACAGGCGAGACGTTTAACGGAATCCATTACGGGACGAAAGATGTCTAGACGTCTTTCTTTCTTTCTTCTTCGTCGCGAAAGGACTCGACGAAGTTACGTACGCCAACGTCCCATTGATGTCGTTCTGACTGACGAAATCCCACTTATGAAAAGAACCTTGCTCCGCCTGGCGTAAGCGCAGCCAGGGGCTTTAATGCTCAAGTTTTGCGTCTTTCTCGCACGTTTGACGCGCGGCGCGGCTCTGCTCGGCGGAGTGAATTGCAGGTTTCGCGGGGCCAAGGTGTACCGGCCATTTAGCTCGTAAAGTTTTGTCGTCGTGCGCGACGTGACTAATGGATCGCCGACCTAGGACGTACCCCGTGGCGTAGAAAGAGCAATTCGATGCGCGTCTCATTTACCTATGTATATTTGTGATCGTGTACGCGAGCGGTTTCTTCTCGCCGTTTCACATCCACACATTCCGGCGAAATCCGCGTCAGGAGGGTGAATCGTGGGGATGAGACACGCCATGAATCCTTGAGCTTTTCCTCGCCGATGAATCAGTGCGGGCAGAAAGCCGCACGCAAGAGAGGAATGCAACCGATATCTTTGAGCATCAATACTTCTCTCGGAATTGGCGATGCGAATGCGGTGTGCATTGTTGTACGTCATCCTCGTTCATTAATACTTACGTAATCGTCATAGGAACTCGCATTCTTTCGTAATATTGCAATCTTGTCTAAGCAGTGTCTGTTAAAACTCGATTTTTTTAGATCTATCGTTTCGATCTTTTTATGTTTTAATATTTAATCTTTATAAGATGGAAAAGCCATTGCATTCTAAAAAATATCGACGTGGATTAACACTATGCGATGTCTACATAATTCTCACTGTGTTTGATACTGCTATTAACATCAAAATAGTGTACATTTAACATCATGAATTTTAAATTCATACCAATATTTTTTAGAGCGTATAGTGACGCTGAAACTGTCACATCTTGAGACAAGAAGTAAAGTAATCTTCATAAAGGAAAACTGAGATTTTTTAAATAGATGATATTTTTAAGATTTTAAATTGAACAATAGCTTAACGCGATGTTCCTTTGTTTCAACAACATTTCTGGTTTCATATTATGTGTTTAATTTTGGATTACATGATCAATTGTATTATACATTGAAGAGGATTCAATAATCCCAGGATCGAAACATCTGTAACTTAATACATTTATTTTGATACACAAATATCTTATGGTAACTCACATATTTGGCTATTTCACCTTGTTGATTTATTCTTTGGAGCCTTTATTCAATTTGTATGTATTTAAAAATAGATCTTCACTTTCTAGTAGTTAAACTTTTTCTGCCTGCCTTTTTTTCTTACAATATTAAAGTGTAATATTAAAATGTCGGTATCTTTATAATGTTAAAATATCGTTTGTATTTCCGATTAATTAGAGAAGGCATGCGCTTAAGACATCTTGTATTTTGATACCTCGTACTCGAGCGGCCTGGTTGAACACAGAGCCGAGTCATGTGAATGAGAGCGTCGAATGTAATGCGGTAATTGTGTCGGTCGATGGACATTGAAAGTTGAATATCGAAAATCGCAGAGTGGACGCACGGAAAAGCCATTAGTCGAACTATTACGATGTCGTAAGTGGGTCCATCAAAACGATTTTGAATTGTGTTATTAATGCTTGTACAAGCTATTTTTCTAATGCAAAGAGCAAGAATTGTTATTGATTTTTAGTAAAGTTATATTATGTAAAAATATTAAACGTATATGAAAATATTACATGTATTTATAATAATTATAAACCATATAAAATTTAATGAAGCTAGTAATTTTTCAATCAAATTTGATTTTAATTAAAATTTTATAAATCTAATGAATTCGCATTTTTAATAAAAAGATTAAGTCTTTTTATTTAATTTGATTAATTCTCGAGAGCTCGATTTTATTCTATATTGTTTAAATCCTTTCTATTCATAAAATATCAAAATTAATGTTTCGCGAATTGCGTATATCTGTAATCAAGAATTACTTAATTATTTTACAAACTCAATGCTTTTTTTCGTTAATTAAACCGTGTTATACGTAAAAAAAAAATTCATCCTCGGTCGGAAAGAAACACGCATGTTAATTGTCACGTGCATCCTTAATGTCGCGATAATCGCGTAACGATTTCCAAGGCGCCGAAGGTTTCCACGCGGTACGACATGCTCTCGGGATTCTCTGTTGTTCAGTTAGGTTGCGGAAGGATAATTCACCGTACCCCTCTATCTCTTCCACCTATCCTCCCTGGCAGCTATTTGAAACTGGTTTCGAAGCGGGCCTCTATATCTCGGACGTAGTCATTGCGTAATGAACCAGCCATCGGCCGCGAAGAGACGAGTAGATATATATATATATATATATATCTATATATATATATATATATATATATATATATTATATGTA
>Ga0157363_1005088_pt1 | contig 12229 bp, 14 predicted proteins | sample AttsexASBM1_FD_111477 | JGI IMG/M metagenome (GOLD analysis project Ga0157363, IMG submission 111477) | Fungus gardens microbial communities from leaf cutter ant in Ribeirão Preto, State of São Paulo, Brazil - Atta sexdens ASBM1 | ecosystem: Host-associated > Fungi > Mycelium > Unclassified ...
GGGCCATATGCCCGAATCACCCACAAGCATAACAATTCCTCCCCCAATCCACCTCCATTGCATAAGGGTCCCATCTAGGAGGAACCCCCACTCCCTGTCCTTGTCCCCTCACTACTACTGCATTCGTCCTTTCTACTCCCTCCATTGGAGTAGGCCCCATTGTCACCTGCTGAGGTATTTGCCTTCTTTGCCACACTAAGGGTCGTGGCAAGCTTTGTCTTTGCTCCTGTTTTGGAGCTCCTCCTCCTACTTCCTTCTTTCTTAATCTTTCTTCCTCCCTCCTACTTTCCCTCCAATTTCTATCTAGGGCCGTTGCCCTTCTGTACCATTGTTTGATAGAGGCTGGCAGGTTCTCCACCTCCATCAACTTTCTCCTAATCCCCCCATTCATCCCTCACTTGAACTCCTCTACTAACAGTCTCCCCTCATATATGCTTCCTCTTGCTGTCCACTTGAACTCCTACATGAATTCCTTCATCATTCTCCCTCCTTGCTCCAGCTTCCTCAGCTCTGCTGCCTTTACTACTACTTCTTCTCCTCCTCCAAACTCCTTCTTCAAACTCATCAGAAGTTCCTCCGCTGTCTCATATTCAACTTCCCCTATCTCCAATTCCTCCATGACATTCTCTTTTCATATATCTGCTGACCCTCCTTGCACATGTGACAGAATCCAGTACACTTGTTCCACTACCGTTGCTCCTCCCAGTCTCATTCTTATGTATAACTTGCACATGTTTACAAATCCCCCCACTTTTCCTGCTTCTCCACTGAAGATGGCTGGTTTTGCCACCTCCACGTGCGGTCCTGTTGCCGCCCCTCCTGCTGCAAGTAGGGCTTGGATTTGCACCTGTATTGCTGCCAGCTGTTCCTGTTGCTGGTGTATGATTTCATGAAGATTGATTTGACTCATGTTGGGGTAGGGAAGCGGTGAGTCAATTGGTGGTGATGGTGGTGGTGGTGGTGAAGTGTATAAAGGAAGAGCAGAACCGGTGCTAGTCTTGCTTTCGGACTTGTACTCCAAAGATGAAGAAATCTTTGTATGTGATAGCGAGTCCTCTTCAAGTTCTGCCTACACAACTACTGACTACTTGTCTACTGGCTACTGCCCTAATGGAAATGTAAACAATTTTGTCCTAAGAAGGACGTTCTACTCTAAACAGGGTTTTTAAGAACACCTGTTATTCCTCTGTGTAGACAGATCACAAGTAGACCTGTAACACAAGGTTGATAATGGAAAAGATAAAGAACACGTCCACAAAAGGTGATACGTCTGAAGTATACCAGTGGGCTTTGGTACAGACAGACGGCTAGGCTTTCCCTGCCTAACTAGTATGCCCCTTGAGTCTAGGGTCTGACTATATCTTCTTGACTAAGGGTCTGTGTTGACCCTTGGTCGAGGATGGTAAGAGAGTAAGTAAAGAGAAGGCTAAGTGTGAAGCAGTCTCGGATATGGCTATCGAATTCTAATGTTATGAACTAAAGTTCTTAGAGTCAGACAATAGAACAACTCTTGTATTGAGTAACACAAGAAAACTCAATAGAGAACTCTTCTACAAACTAGTCTATCTTATATAGCCCTACAGATGGTCTGTGCTAACTACTGTACCCCCTACTGTTATGGAATGCTTTGGACACTAACATCTATTTTCCTTGATTTTATATTTCTTTTCTTTTGAATTTCTTTTTCTTTTTCTTTTTAGTGATGATGAAGAGGCACGTGACATCGCAGTCACATGATATGTCACATGATGTGACGTCATAAGCCTAGAACATAGTGGAAAGATCTAGAAGATGACGTTAGCACATATGTATACAACATGGTGGCCTTGAGTAAGAAATGAGGCGGACATGAGGTTGTAGCACGGACTAGGTGTATTTAGTATATATAGAACTCTAATTTAGCAGACTAAAGAAAGCACAAGAAGATATAAAGAGACAGGCGGATAAGGGAAGAAGAGAGAGCAAAAATTGGAAGAAAGGGGACAGAATATTGTTGAGAACTAAAGACTTGGTGTTCAAAGAAAGACCGGCGAAGAAATTAGTGGACCAATATGTAGGTCCATATACAATTGAGAAGGTAGTATTCACCAATACAGTCAAATTACGACTGCCAACCTTGATGAGAATCCACCTGGTTATAAATGTCAGTTGAGTAGTATAATACAAGGAGCAAGTAGAGGGACAGAAAAAAGAGGAAGGTAAACCAATAGAAGTAGAAAGAGTCAAAGAGTAGGAAGTAGAAAAGTGTCAAGCGCGGTTCACACTGGGGTGGAAGTCCACAGAATGGACTCGGAGTTGAGCGGACTTGTGGAATGACCTTGGCTTTAGCTTATGTGCTGCACTGTCTGTCTGCCCTGTGGTCGCAACTTCAGATGAAAGAGAGAAAGTCTGAGTGGAAGTGAGTACTGATTGGTGTGTCGCCATTGAATACCGGAGATCGAGTTCAATAAGAGTTTATCTTCATTGATTATCAGACTAGCAAATTACAGTATAACTACTAGTCTTATATACAAACTGATAATATAGGAGATGCTCAGAGTTTCAGTGGTAAAACTCCTATTATCCCGAGTGGAGGTTTCAGTGTTGAGACACTGACAGGAGTAACTCTGTCATGGAAGACCAAGTTGAATAAGAGTATCTCCGTCGTGGAAGACAGAATACCCAGAGGGTTGCAGCACCACCATAAGATGTGTTGCAAGAAATGTGGCCGCCGTGGAAGGCGGGCTTGTATGTTTTAGAGGTGACATCACTGCAGTGATGTAGTTTTCTGGACAAGTGGACTTGCATATAACAAAAAGATCTTAAATAAAAGAAAGGTAAGAGGAATGGAGAAGTACTTAGTACACTGGAAGGGGTTCATTGTCAAGTTTACAAACAGTAGACTTAGTTTTATCTATTTTACTTTTGTTTTATTTTTCTATTTTTTATTTTTAGAACAACCAGGGTTAGGGTTGATCCTCCATGCTGTCACATCAGTCACAACCTGATGGTGTAGTCATAAGATAGATCACAAGACTTGGGAGAATTTAGTAGAAGATTCAAGAACAAATGATGTCATACAACATGGACACCACATGTTGGCCTCATGGACTACACATGGTTGTTTAGGGTAGGTGTTGTGGCAACCACTAGTCACAAAGACCAATGACTACACAAGCAGTAAATCTCTTAGTATGGATATCAAGTGGGAAGTTCACAAGAGAACTCGATAAGGAGCTGCCCCTGTCTCTTCTTGTACTTGCTTCATCCTTTCCACAAACTCTGTCGCTTTCTCTACCTTTCCTCTCTTCCTGATATCTCCTCCCATTCTCAACTCTCTACTGTAGTTTGCTATAAAAGGCAAAACCTTTGTTGCCATATGAACCTTGTTGTTCACCACAAACTTTGCTGAGGCCAACCACTCCAGCCAATCCTTCTATCTATGATCTACAAAGAACTAAAGATACTGTTCAAGTTCTTGGTTCATTCTTTGACACAAATCACATCCTTCCATGTATCTTCCTATATTTCTGGTTACTCCTAGCCACCAGTAATTCCTAGTGACCAACTCCACCATCTTTCATCAACATCCATGTCCTGCTACCAGCACATTATGATATAGCTGGATAATCTCTGCTCTTAACTCTTCATCCTTTGGTACATACACTCTTCTTTCCTTCAACACCAAATCTTTCTCTATCTGCTACTCATTTCCCTGCAATTCCTTCACTTTTGCCTTCTTCATCTCCTTTACTACTCTTACTACATCTTCATCTTTACTTCTAACTTTTTTTATCTTTTCTAATATGTCTATCTCAAGTCCTTCTATCACTACTTCTTGTAAACTATGAATCCAATTGTCCTTAATAAATATTTGGTTCTTGTTGTCCTTTTCTACTCCTACTTTCCAATCTGGTCTCCTACTTAGTCCATTTGCTTTTTCCATTCTCATTCCTGGGACATGTTTTAAGGTAAAATCAAATTTCGACAGGTATAGTGCACATTGGGCTTGTCTGTGATTCAATTTCTGTGCTTTCATAAAATATTTCAAGTTTTTGTAATCTGTCCAGATCTCAAACTTGAAACGTATGCCTTTTAGCAAATGTCTCCAGTTTTCTAAACCTCTGATGACTGCCAGTATCTCCTTATTGTGAATCTCATAATTTCTTTGTCTCATTCAATGACTTTGATAAATATGCTACTGGTCTCTATATCCCATCTTTGCCTTCCATAGATAAAACTCCTCCTATAGTATAATCTGATGCATCAACTTCCATCCTCATTTTTTGTCTAAATCTGGTGCTGTTAACACTAGTTCTTTTGTGAACCTCTTCTTCAATTCTCTAAATGCTCCTTCTTGCTTTCCTGTCTAGTCCCACTTCTGATTTTTCTTTATCATATTGTGCAATGACCTAGTTATGGACATGAAACTCTAAATGAATCAACGATAGTAGTTCGCCAATCCCAAGAAATTTTGAACATCCTTGACACACTTTGGTGTCGGCCAGTCTAAAACACCTTTCACCTTCTCTTCCTCTATTTTAATTTCTTCCAGCCCAATCACTACCCTCCAAAATCCTACCTCTCTCACCTTCCACTTGCACTTCTCCAGTTTCACATATAAGTTGCTTTCCTCCAACCTTTTTATTATTTCTGCTACTAACTCATTGTGTCCCTCTTCACCTTCCATCCCTACTATTATATCATCTATAAACACCACCACCTTGCCCATATTAAACAAATCTCTAAGTAACTCATTCATCATCACTTGAAAGGTCGCTAGTGAATTTGTTAGCTCAAAGAACATGACAGTGGGTTTGAATAACCCTTTGGGTATCATGAATGCTGCCTTCCACTCATCTCCCTCCTTTATCTGTACATTATTATAACCCTACCTAAGGTCCATCTTTGTAAATACTTTCTTCATATCTATGTTCTCTACTATATCTAATATTAATGGTAAGGGATAATTATTTTTAATTGTTCATTCATTTAAATATCTGTAGTCCTGTACCATCTGCTTCTTTCCATTCTTCTTTCTTACAAAGAATACTGGTGCCATTTGAGGCAATTTTGAGGGTCTAATATACCCTTTCCTCAATTGTTCATTAATGAACTCACGCACCTCTTCTCTCTCTTCTCTCAACAATGGGTATACCTTTCCTTTTCTTGATACAAACCTCTTCTTCATATCTATTGCATGATCCCAAACTTCCATGTAAGCATCCTCTCCGACTGTTTCTTGCCAAAGACCTTGATCCACCTATGGAACTTTTCTGGAACTAGCCTCTTTGCCTCTGCTTCTGATTTCATTGCCTCTTCTTCCTCATCCCAAATCTCCCATTCCTCCACTACTTTTTTCACTTCCATCATCTTTTTTCTTTTCTGCTTCTTTTTCTGTTTTTTCTCCTTTTCTTCTCTCTTCTTCTCTGCTTCTTCCCTCACCTCTTTCTCCTTTTGTTTTTGCCACTCTGGTTTTCCCTGCTTTGGTCTCCACTGCTTCCCACACTTGTCTGGGCACCTCATCATTTTCACCTCTCCTGTTTTCCAATCTATTTCAGAATTGTGGTGGGCTAGCCATGGCATTCCCAAAATTACTTTCCATTTCTGTTCTCCAATCACATCTATCTCTGTCCTCTCCCTATGCCCTTGGTAGTAGATGTTTACTTCTACCATGTGCTCAATTGGTCTCTCCTTATTGAGTGAACTATCCACATTTCTTATATACATGGGTCTACCCAACTTCTTTAACTTAAACCCCTACTTCCTCACAAATTCCAAACTCATTACTAACCCTATCACGCCGCTATCCAACAATGCTTTCACCGTAATTCCTTCTTGCATATCAATTCTTTCCAGTCCTATCTTCACTGTAACTTCTCTCAAGAGGTCCCCTTGGTCCAGATTGTATGTAGATGTATTTTCTACTACTCTAGAGAGTACTATGAATCTGTTATTGTCGAGATCTAATTGAGGACTATTAGATATCCTTCCTCATTTAAATTATCCTGTTCATTATTATAAGTGTTCTCATATTCTATCTTCCTTCCTTGGCCCATAATTCATCTCCTACAATTCTGTACTAGATGGCCAAAGCCTTCACAACTGTAACAATTCCTATTCTCCCTCCTGTCTACCTCTATAGCATAAGGATTTCTTTGTGTACCCCCTATCCTTTGCTGAGGGCATATCATCACTGCATCTGTCTTTTCTACTCCCTCCATTGGAGCAGGTCCTGTTATTGCTCACTAAGATGGCATTTCCTGTCTCCTCTGCCATACTTGTGGTCATGGCATTACTTGTCACTATTCCTGCTGCCTGGGGGCTGATCTCCCCTGTTCTCGTCATCCCCTCAATCTGTCCTCTTCCCTCTTGCTTTCTCTCCAATGCTTATCTAAATTGGTGGTCTGCTCATACCACTGCTCTATACTGGTAGGAGGCCTCTTTGCCTCCATCAACTTTCTCCTGATTGTTCTGTTCATTCCCCTCTTGAACTCCTCTATTAATGGCCTCTCTTCATATCTGCTCTCTCTTGCTGCTCTCCTGAATTCTTAAACAAATTCTTCCATTGTTCTACTTTCTTACTCTAATCTTTTCAATTCTGCCACTTTTACTGATTCCTCCTCCTCTCCTCTGAGCTCCTTCTTGATGGCTGCTAAAAATTCCCCCATGGATTCATATTCTAATTCTCCTTCTTCCAAATCCTCCAAGACGTTCTCCTTCCAGATGTCTACTGATCCTTCTTGCACATATGATAGTACCCACTGGATTTGTTCTTTTACTGCCACCTCCCTCATCTTCATCTTTATATATAGCTTGCATGCTGTTACAAATCCTGAGACCTTTGATGGAGTCCTGTCAAATGTTTGTGACCTTGCCACCTCTATGCCTGCCACCACTCTGCCTGCACTTCCTCTTATCTGTACTGTTAGTGCTGCAATCTGTTCTTGGAGCTGCCTTATGATAGCAGGGTAGTTGGGTTGACTCATTTTGTAAGGGAGAAGTGTGGTTGATGATGGTAATGATGATGGTGGGGGTGGTGTTGGCGGTGATGATGTGTATAGAGGAAGAGTGGAACTTGTGCTGATTTTGCTCTCTGATTCATATTATGAGGAAAAAATCTTGATATGTGATAGCAGGTCCTCTTCTTGTCCTGCCTACATGTTTTTACTGACTACTTTCAACTACTAAAAGTAAATAATCTTGGTTTAAGAAAACCATTCTACTCTAAACAGTGTTTTAAGAACCACTGTTATTCCTCTGCATAGACAAATCACAAGCGGACTTGTAGCACAAGGTTGATAAGAGAAAATAGTATATAACACATCCACACAAGGTAATACATTTACCTGCACCAGTAGGCTTTGGTACAACTAAACAGCTGGGCTTCTCCTGCCTAACTAGTATACCCCTTGAGCCTAGAGTCTAGCTATCTCTTCTTGACTAAAGGACTGTGTTGTCCTTTGGTCGAGAATGAATAGAGAGTAAAGTGTGAAAGGGTCCTGTGCTAGACAGTCTCAGGAAAGAAAATCAAGTTCTAATGTTACAAACTTAAGACTTTAGAGTTAGTCAAAAGAAAGAACCTTGTATAGGGTTTACACAAGAGAACTCAATAGAGAACTCTGTACAAGATTGTCTACCTTATATACTAATACCTAGTGGTTTGTGCAAGCTATTTCTAGTCTACCCTAAATAACTATGTGTATACCATAAGGTTAATGTGTGTTGTACACATTGTATGATGTCATCTTTTCATGTGTTCCATGACTTGTGACCATGTCATCTGATGCGGCTTGCTATGTGATGGTGTGATCTTGTCACTCTAATCCTAATCCCCAAGTTCTAAAAATAGAATTGAGAGAAATGAATTGAGAAGAAAATAAGAAAGAAAATGAACATGAAAATAATTAGAGTTCACTGCTTTCAACTTTGATACAAACTAGATAGATGTTTGATTGAAATGATCCATAAGAAACACTGGCTAAATATAAGATCTAGAATGGAAGTAAATTCTACTATAAAAAACTGAGTACTTGTAAGGTTTAAAGTGTTGTGGCAACTACTAGATACAAAGTCCAATGATAACACAAGTGGTAAAGCTCTTAGTTAAGCAATCAAGTGGGGAAAAACACAAGAGAACTTGACAAGGAGCCTCTGCTAAATTAAAGTCCTATTTATACTGTTACACCTTATGTCTGCCTCATATCTTACTCAAGGCCACTATGTTGCATCCATATGCCCTGATGTCACCTTCTAGATCCTTCTACCATGTTCTAGGTCTATGATGTCACATGCCTCTTTATCGTCCAAAATCAAAAAGAAAAGGAAAATAAAATTAATATAAAATCAGAAAAATAAAATAAAATAAAATAAAAATTGCTAGTGTTCACAGTGTTCTATAACATAAAGGGAGGAACTCTACTATAGAAGATGAGTTACTTGTAGAGTTTGAGATGAGAGTAAGTACTTAGGGTTGAACTTTGATATATGACATATAGTTAGAATATTGTTGAGGAAATACTATAGAAATAAACTCTGAGTGATATAATATTGTAGTTACCATTCTCAAGTTATAACAACTAGATGGTGGGAATAACAAGAGAATTTGAGTTTTGTTAGATTAGTCTACTACTTATATACTTGACACTTAGTTTGTGTACAGTACTTTTATGCCTACCCCAAAGTTTATGATGTAATAATCTGTTAAAATAATCTACTATCTTTCATATTATGTAACTATAATCATATGCCTTATTATATATCCTAGTAATGTCATATCAATATGATATATCATGAAATTTCTCCTATGGGTGCTTAGTACAATTAACAGGAAAAATAAGAAGAGAAAAGAAATAGAAAGCATCTCATAACATATGATATGTTAAACACAGTTCTTACTTTGAGTGGAAGTCCATAGCTAGTTATACAAGAAAGGATGGATCAAGTGTCCAAGGGTGGATAAAAGTAATCTGAGGTGTAGATATGAGTTATCTAAGATATAGATCAAGCTTAATGTTTATTCACAGAGTTGCAACTGAACTATGGATGACAATCTTAGCCTTAACTTATGTATTGTGCTAACTACTTGTTGTGTAGTTGTAATTTTGGACAGAGTCAGAGTTTGAGAGGGTATAAGAGAAGAAGCAGATTGCTAGAGTTTAATTATCAAACTTAGAGAAGTACAGAGTATCTACTTGGCCTTAAATACTAAGTACTGTAGTTGGAACTGTGGCTAAGAAAATAGTAGAGTAGGAGATAGCTAAGAAAATACTATAGAAATTATCTCTAGATAACAAGCTACTTGTTATGATCCTAAGCTTGGCTCAGGTTGCAACTTAGGCAAAGACTTGAGAAAAGATAAAGGAAATGATCAATTGGTAAAGTATAAAAATACAGGACTGGATCTACCACTATATATACCTATAGACCATGAGGAATAGTTAAGGTATCCTTAAGGAAACAATAAGGAAAACATAAGGAAAACATAAGGAAACCTCCACTGCTACATAAGGTACTAGCTGATACTACATGAGGAGAATGCAAGGCATAGTAAATATGAGTCAAAAGTGAAATGAACCCCAACACATGTCCAAGTCATGTCGAACACAAGGCAAACATCTGTAGAACACAAGGTATAAATCATAGTGATTATAATACCACTAGGTAATAAAACACAGAAACTTGATTCATACATAAGTGTGCATAGATGCAGAAAACATCTAGGACTGGTGAGAGATTTTATTCTTGAGTAGAAAACAAATACCTCGGATATCTTGGAAGTCAGTCTATGACATGACAGCAAGAAGTCTAGAAAATAAGTTACTTTGTAATGAAATACAGAGATATAAATAACCTCAGATATAACAGTTGATGACAATATAGTAGGTTATAGTAGCTATGATTTCCCTAGTCTTGGTCTAGTTACTAATAGATCTTACTGTTTCAATTACTGGAGTTTTTCATAACAATATAAAGTGAACTGGATAAGACAAGAATCATTCCTGGTCAATGGTGTTAGGAGTGATCTTCTCAGTCTTATCATAGTTGGTATGGACTTAATTTCAGGACTGTGTTACAGTTTTACTTAGTTAATACATCACATGATTGCATCTACTACTCCCTGTAGGGCTCCTAGTCATTTGCAGTTGTCCACAGTTCATTGTGTGATTCCTAAGTCATCAGAGTGACTCCTAAGGTTGCTAGGCTCTTTTATTCATCACCTGTGCTCCATTTTTTTATCAAATTGCATATTCACTGAGATCTAAGCACTTCCTAATGTGGCTAGCTACTTGTGGGCAATGATGGTACTTAAAGCTACTTGAGAAACACTTAGATTTTGGTGATGGAGTTCCCACCTCCTTTTTCACTTGCATGGTTTCTGATTCAACATTCACGGCTACAGTCTACGTCGCAAGCAGAATCTTGAATCCATAAATTACTTTATATATTAAAATTCAGGCCTGGGCACCCTGCACCGAAAGGCACGGATCCTATTCAAAAAGAAACCAAAGGAAAAGCGGGAATCACCAAAAGAGTAAAGAAGAATAGACAAGTGTCTATAAAATAGATTGTGATTATACAAGATTGCCAATATTCGTGCCAATTCAAGAAATGCAGAGTTTAATCCATCTCAAGTCCATCATTTCTCTCCAGCCACGCTGCAACATCATTCAATTTCTGTCTTGGTATACGCGACTTGAACCGCGACGCAGAAAATGGAAACGAACCGAACGAAGAATCAAATGAATCCATGCCTGCTCCTGCCAACTCCGTTGCCTGCATAGAAGATGCAGCTGAACTTGGCGGGGTTGCCCCACCATCGTTTGGGTCCTTCTCAAAAGTAAATGTCCCTAGCCTCATTCCTATCCCCGAAACCGATCTCTTTCCTTCCTTTGGATCGATGCTCCCCCTGCATTTGCTAATCGTATTCGTTGCCTGAAGTCGAGAAGCAGAAGAAGACGACTGCAGTGGTGAAGAAGCTTCCGAAGCAGCTCTCCTGATCTTCCTCGAAACTAGCGATACTCTTTCCCTTTCTCTTAGCTCTGTTCTGTTGATACCACCATCCTCGTCTGCACTGCGATGATAGGGTTCTCTATTTGGCTTGCCGTCTTGGTTTCCTCGAAGTTTGAGTTTTGGCAAGACTCCTCCATTGGATGAAATAGATGCTCGTAGGCTAGGCGAAGTCTCTCTTGTAAAGACCCTTTCTCTTGATGTTTCTCCACGGAGATTATGAAATTCTGTCTCCCTTTCCTGATCTCTTCGATCTCCAATGCCCGAGCCGCTGTCGCCTTGAATAGGAGGGGTGAATGGTGAACCACGTATATTTCTATCTATGCTCTCCGATTTCATTTTCAATTTATGCGCCGCAGGCGTCGGCACATCTGTGCCAGCACTGCTTGAACCAGAAGCACCACCAACCGCGGGAAAGATAGAAGGCCTCATCAAAACTGGTCTGAGTGTCGGCACGATCTCCCTTGCCAACTCTCTCACAAGCACCGCTCCATCCGTCTTACTCAACCTTTCCACAACGTCCAACAGCTCATACTTCTCTACCAATATTACCCTATTCGGGTGGACTTCTACAACACTTCTCAGCAACTTCAACAGATTAAGTCTAACAAGAGCTTTCCCTCCTCCTCCTCCTCCAGTATGATTATTAGGGTTGTTCAGAGGGTGAGAATGAGCGTTGGTAAGACGCTCAACAATGCGTTTGAAAAAGAACGAAGATTTTGCTATGGCGAGGATGAGGGGGGTGGAAATGCGCGTAAGTTTAAGGAAGGGGTCGAGGAGGTTTTCGAAAGAGTTTGCTTTGGAGTGGACGAAACAGGATGTCAGGGCTTCAAGAGAGGAAGGGAGGAGGAGCTGGTCTTCAATACGAGCCGTCTCATCTTGCAACCTATATCGATGCTTAAAAATCAAAGAGAATCAAACATACAGAGAAAACCCACCAGGACAAAATGGCTTCCAAAGCGCTGACCTGGAAATAAGGATCATCCAATAACCTCAAGTACATTTTCAACCCATCATTCTGCCATAGCAAGTTCCTACAACTCTTCCCCGCAGCAGCAAGATCACAAAGTATCGGTAGAGCAAACTGCTTCAGTGGAGAACTCGTCTCAATGACCCTCTTTAAACACGGTATTATTCCAGCTTGAGCAGCTTCTTCTTGTCGGATCTTATTCAATCTACAAAGATTAAAACATGTCTGAAAAATATGATTGGACATTTCAGCAGAATGAGGACCGGAGGA
>Ga0157363_1005089_pt1 | contig 12229 bp, 4 predicted proteins | sample AttsexASBM1_FD_111477 | JGI IMG/M metagenome (GOLD analysis project Ga0157363, IMG submission 111477) | Fungus gardens microbial communities from leaf cutter ant in Ribeirão Preto, State of São Paulo, Brazil - Atta sexdens ASBM1 | ecosystem: Host-associated > Fungi > Mycelium > Unclassified ...
ATTCACGAATGTGTTACTAATGAATATGTTTTTTTATATGTTTTAGGTAAGCTTTCTGTGAAAATCTCTTTTTCCGGAGCCGTGATTCCTGATGATTATTCCGTAAGAAATTATAATTTCTGTACAAACGTCGCGAAGACATGAAACGAGAACGGCTGCCTGTGCGAAATACAATTCGAAGCACGTAAGAGGAAACACATCAAAAGTACAATCTCGATCGTTTCACGGCGAGATCGAGACTTTGAATTTCGACGACGTGACCGTGTGGAATTTCAAAACGTAACTATTAAGTAAATAAAACCGCAACGAGCTTTTCATTGTTAAGTTTCAAGAAAAAGAAGAAGAAGCGAGCAACGTACTTATACAACACGTAAAGAATGCAATAAATTGTAGAAATGCGCTCCGAAATCACGTTTATAGCCACGTTTCACGGAATTCGAATTAACTATTAGAATGATCAATCGTAACCTCCGATCGTAAACGTCGCAAAGTTAATTGGAAGTTTCTTTCGATATAAACTTCGTAAAGATTAACGGATAGAAAACTCCGAATTCGAACCACGTAAAAATGGAATATTTTCTCAGCAGTCGACTAACAATTTCCGAAACGATGCTACTATAAGCTTCTGAAATTAAAGCACTTACCATGCTAATTAGACTTCATTGTACATATCAAGCTCATTTTCTTGCAACTAAAACTGTTTTAATAAAAGTATCACAGTTAAGATAAATCACTATAACGTGAACTTTGACATTATACTGTATAATATCTATAAATTTAATATTTACATATATATATTTTTACAACCATGCATGTTATAAGAAATTAATCTATTTAATAGAAAAAATTAAAGTAGAAGAATCAATAGATTAAAATTCGAACAATAGAATTAAAATACTCTGAGCCAAGCTAGAATTTAATGCTAATTAGTAAGTAATAAATAATAATAATAAAAGAGGTAATAAAAGAGTTCTATCAAATGGTGAAAATGTAATAGAAAATTATAACAATATAAATATGATATACGTTTCAATTTTTATGTGTTATATATACTATATAATATATATAATAAAAAAATAAGAATGCAGTATGTATACGCAGATAATGTCTTGCATAAATCTAATAGAAATTATAGTTTAGTATGTCATATACAGACATATAACATCACACAATGAAAATTTCTGTACTCAATTTATCAATCTAAAGTGCCTTTCGTCCTCAAATTATTATAAAATAATTAATATAAGTTATAATATATGTATATGTAATTCCTTGTGAATGTGAAATTAAATGTTCTTTGGTTCAGATCAAATACGAAATAATAATGTTTAAACATCAAAGATAAAGGGGGTAAGGATCTAAGATTACCATCCAAGATTATATCTTTCACCTTTGATGTTTAAATATTATGCAAAACGTTCTGCGAGCATTACTGTAATTGTACACACTGCGTTTTTATTTTTTATTATATATATTGTACAATATATCGTACGATACTGAAGATGAGAAAATGTTTATCATATTTTATATCACTGTAACATTTCCACCATTAGTATGACTTTTTTGTAACTTTTTATTTATTACTTAACTAAGTCCTTTAATTCTATTACTATTTAATTAAATTATGTTTATTAATAAATAATTTGATTAATAAATAATTTGAAAATGTTAGTTATTTTATATATTTAAACAAATATCAATTAAGAATTATTCTTTTACATAAAAATAAGCTCATTTGTTAAATGTTTCGTAAAATAAATATTCGCTCTCGTTTCTCATTTATGCAACTGTAATTTTTAATATTAAATGGCTAACTAAGCTTAAGGATTATCCTTTATTCAAGGAAAGGAATATGTAAATTTCCGAAGAAACAAGCTTCTGCCGAGCGTATACAGTTTTCTTGGAAAACTCATATAATCGTAACGTCGCGGCGCAATATGGAAAGAAGAAAAAATGGGGGCTCTAGATAAATGTTACTCTAAGAGCCAAGTGCGCTATTAAAGTTCGTGGCGAACGCACGCGATTAAAGTGCGATTTTTTCCATGTCGGTCGCTTAAGTTATTCCAACTCTATATTCGTTATGTCGAGCTTTCCGACACGTTTTGATATTCTGACGGTGATACAGTCCGTTCTAGTTGTGTGATTTATGATCGCCGGTTCCTTAATTTACGTCCCTTCACGATAAGCAAACATCGCCCATTGGCCGAATCGGCGTGTAACCACGACACACGCACGCGTGACAGAATTTGAAATAAAAAATCCCCTTTGATTTCTCAGGAATCTTTCCCCTCCGTTCTTCCTAAGTTTGACATATTAGGGGCAAAAGCATGACATTGAATTGTGTTGCGTGATTTGAAAATAAGCAATTGCGTGATAACGCGGGAACTTTGCATTGGAAAAAGAGTCTGGTTGCATTAATTGAAATTCTGATTGAAAATGAACAAATGAGAATTATTTAATTGAATCTATTTAATATTAGTTGAGATAACAAAAATTCTGATTGATATGATCCGAATCTTCTATGATTGTTCATTTTCAACCAGAAGCTTTTCTCAGTGCGACATTCGGACAAAACATAAACTAGATATAGTGGAAATATATTTTATATTTCAAGTGAATTTTATAAAACAGTTTTATAATCAGGAGTCAAAGTATTTATTGTTAATTATTATAAAATCTGTTCGCGTCGTTTGTATTTTTTGATCCAGCATCTTCGCTTTCTGTTCAACATTCGAATATATATTTATCACTTTTCACAAGTCTAAAAATTTTGGGGAATTTTTAAACAACGCAAACTGATCTATTAATGAATATAGTCTTCTTCAGCATTTCCGTCAAGTAAAAATTGATTTTAAATTGAATATAAAAATGAAAGATAATTTATTAAGGACCATCTTGAGATTCTCTCTCTCTCTATATATATAATATAAATCATGATTATTGTAATCCTAACTAATGCGAGTGCTACAACACGTGCTAACACATTCGGACTTTGAGCAATTCGGGAAGAACCAACAACGCAAATCAGTTTCGTCGTGCAACGCGACAAGCGCTATAATTCATCGTGATACGCGCTCGCTTCTCGAACGTAACTCGCGCTACAGGCCAACGACGAGCGATAAGGACGCATAATTAATCGCCATCGCGTAAAATCCGTGTTGCACGCGAGGCATATTGAAATTAGTGGAATTAACGAGAATTAACGCCGTCCTTACGACGACATTATAGCAGGTGGCCTACACGCGCATGGCCTATTAAAAAAAAAAACCGATGCATCAGCCGACGATAATTGCTAGCTATTATCGTAAGTGCGAAACGTGAATAAATTAGATGCCTTCGACGACTCATCGGAGCCGCTCGATAAGAGAGGCTGCATAGCGATGCACTCGGCCGCGTTGCGAGCTGAAGAGTGTGAGTCGACAAAATCTAAGCGACGTTATCCGATCCTTAACCGTATTATTTGAAAGTCAAGCATTCACGATCTAACGCCTTGACCGAGGTACATGATAAATCGGTTCAAGATGACTTACAAAATTGCAAATAACTTTGTTCGATCTTATCGATAATAATTAAAATATCAACTTCTCGAGCAACTTATTACAATGTTATAAGAGCTTCTTATAAAATACCTATTAGATTTTGAAAAGGCTTAATTTAGAAATTAATTGATTTATTTGAATAATTTTTAATGCAAGAAATAGAATTTTAATGTAATGTAAATAGAATTTTCGTCGAATTTTTAAGGTATGACATGACAATTTTAAGATATACCATGTTATTTTTAAAATATAATATATTAATTTTTTAAATATAATATTTCTTTTTGAATTATTTGAATGCGTCAAGCAAGATGAATATTCCCATTTAAGAATTTAATAATAATTGAGAAATTTATTAAAACGATATTAGAATAAACCAGATAGATTACTGCTGGACTTTAATACGTGAAATCAATCCAAATTCATATAGAAAAACAAATTTGAACTCAACATTCCTGATTTTTTAAATTTTAATAAACCTCATTTTATATGTTGGAAAACAATTATTCTTATATCTAAAAAAACCGGACTTAATAGAAATATTTTGATAGCAGATTCGAGCATAGCGTCGATAATTTTACTTTAGAAATTACCTTAGAAATAGTCATATGTACAAAACCTTAAACTATTAATCAGATCTGACTTTTCCTCATGAAAGAGATTAGGAATGTACGATTATTATGCTATATTATGTAATTAATTTAATTTGCAAAAATAAAATATTACAAGATACAATATTTTGTTTTCTAAACAATTACGATTTCTTTTTCTCACAATTGAAAATTAATGAAATAAACAGTTTATAATACATTTCTAATATAAAAATATATTAAAATGTTAATAAATAAATGAACAATGAATAATTTCAAATATCTATCAGCTATTGAAAAGATAGTATATAGTTTATTTTATGGAAACGCGAAATGTACAATTAGATATTCTTGTGGTAAGATGCGTTAAGATAATTGGTCGTTGAATTCGAAAAAGGTTGTTATCATTGTGTTCGTCGTAGTCGACTATTGTGCGACTATTGTGCGATGAAAGATTTACGGCTTTTGGACGACGATTGCAACGAGAGCATGTTGCATTCGCATCGCGCGCGCAACAGCTCCGAGGAATAAATTGAGGAAGTTCTCCTATCATATGTACCGCATTTTGAAATACCGCGCTTATCGCGTACGCGTGTTTCTAAAGATCTTTTTGCGTTTGCCTCGATATATGCACGAACGTCCGTTTAACGCTGCACATTTTGAGAGAAATAATTTCTGCATTCGACGATCTCTTCTCTCGCGCGGAAATGTGATGTCGAAACACGGCGAATAATGCTGTAGGGATTTTTTTTAATGCACTTATACATAGATAGCTTGAAATGAACTTTCACATCGACATATTTATATTGGTATCAGATTAATCAGAATCACATAAAAATTATTTATCTCCATAAAATTCTTTTATTAATTGTGTAATTTTTCATTAATTTCATTATACAAATTCAATGTAAATTAACTTCTCATATTTATCAAATGTTAAATTATAAAAAATTGTTAACATTTCTGACTTCATGTATTTCAGTTATTTATATTTTATAAGTTTTCGCATTCATATTTAATATTTATATAATAAAAATTATTATGAGATTATTATTCTCAGTAATGTTCAAAAGTACTCAAAAATTTGCAGTTTGTTTCAGTAATTAACAAAACTAGTTATAAAAACACATATATAACAATATTTTAAGAGGAGGCTTATTATTCTTGTGAGAAAAAACTCAACAATTGCATATATTTTTTTTTATATAATTTAAATTATAGCCAAGAATACTTTGATTTAAAATTTATGCCTATAATACATTTCCTCTGTTTTAATTAATTTAAATTATAGTAGCAACATATAAATTTTCTCTTAAAGCATTGTATAGATATTTTTTATAACTAATTTTATTAATTACTATGAGAAAAACTGTGGTTTTTGATGGAGTAGTACTTCTGAATATTTACTAGGTCTTTATTAATCTTCGTAAAATTTCCATTTTTAGTGCATCAGGCTCATCAATTTAGTAATTAAGGCAAAAAAATTAAGTAATAACTGTGAATGATACTTGAAAATTGATATTTAAAATATAAATGCCTAGTACAATTAAATATATATGCAGTACAATGTCGAGTTTTTTCACAAAAATCATATTTCTTTTCTTAAAACAGACATTGTATACATATCTCTTTGTAATTAGTTTTGTTAATTAGTTATTAAAAAAGTCATGATTTTTGGGATACTACTTCTGAACATTAATCTTATTCTCTTATTTTTCATGCACTGTATTACTTCTTGATGCAAAATAAAAATTATTTTATATAATTTAGCTTAAACGATTCTATTGCTCAAAAGTTTCAGCACATTCTTCGTTTATGGAAATTTCGTAATATAAAGAATAAAATGTAAATACAATTTGCGTATGTTACGTATTTAAATTTATAATATATTTTTACTAAAACTGAAAACAAGAACTTATTTCTTTTTATATTTTTTGCTTCTTAAAGTCTAATTCTCCTTGGACTTTAATAAATAACAAAGTCAAGCTCTTGGCATTCAATCATAAATTTTTCGATTTAATCAAAGATTTATATGTAATTTAATGTTTAATTTCTGCAAGAATATTGTTTACATACCATTCTCTTAAATGTTTATTGATGACTAGGGCAAAAATTTAAATCGATATTTCTTTCAACCGATATACTATATGATATTTATTCAGCATTTGAGAAAAATTTATTTATAAATTCCATTTAAAATTATTTTTTTGGCAATTTACAATTTTATTGAATATTTTCGTAATCAAAAATAAAAGGATATATCATATCATAATTCCATATTTTATATATGAAAATGAAATTATTAACAAAAATATAAGGCGTATTGAAAATTTTGAACGGAAATATATGAGTAATCTCGATTAAAATAAATGCGAACATTTATATGGAAGAACCTCTTTGTGTTAAAACTTTATGTGACCATTGTTACGGTACATTCATTGTTAATTAATTACTACAGCGAAAATTGTGTTCATTTTTGGGAGCAATCGGAATCTCCGCGTTTCCGGAGCACCGTACACACAAGTCGTATCACTAGTTTCATGTGCATTTAATAGCGAATGCAGTCGCAATGTACTCCAATGCGAACTAAATTGAGAAACTTCTTGCATTAGGTATAACACAGCCGTGTACGAGAATCTTGGTGTTTGAGAGAGAGATCGAGCCGTACGCGAGTGTCTCGCAATCATAATCGATTCGAGCGTATCTATATACCAACCACCACAGTCGAGTGCATGCAATCAAGAATCTATGGATTGAACAAAATCAAGACTTTCCAAGGATCTCTAGTTCAAACATAATAACTGGTTTCGAGGAAATAAGTAGAATGTGTTAAAGAGAGAGAAATACGTAAATAAAATGTAGAATACTGAATACACTATAAGAAGTAAAAACTCTTTTTGATTTTAAATTATTGATTTTACGTATCTCATTAGGTCATAATTTTTTTTAACGCAATAATTATCGATACTTATCTATAACGAAGTATTATATTACTCCAGATCGACGTATCATTAATTAGTAGTTCAACACAAATAACGTATCACTATTACAATCATGCTTTATGTAATCGTAATTATTAATTATTTCCGTTGTTTACCGTGACGAATTATTAATCGATGAATTATTAATAACGGAATTCACGAGTGATTACACGTAGATTACGCGTAGATGATTTTTCGATTGTCAGTTACTGAATTATCTATGCATCGGAATAACGTTTTTAAAAAAAATGCATGTTTCAAAATAATATTTTCATCAGGTCGATTCTCGTTCATTCTGCAAATTTATTCGCATGTTATGAATACTTTCTGAAAGAATTATTGTTGAAAAATGCCAATTTTAATAAACGGTGTATATTAATTACAATAATTACTGACCACTCGCGATTCGCTATTATTATCATTCAACTCTAAACGGCGCGAGAATGATGTCCGAGACACGCGATGCGTGCCTAAACGTTAATTATTAGCGCGTCGCGTTGGCGAATGACGGCAAACGTGACGTCGCAGACAACGTCGGCATCGACGACGTCGAATTCCGTGGGGTGCCATTAAGGCTTCAGAGCTCAGTGAAAATGATGGTTGACCGTATAAATTACACCTTCGATTTTCGTAACGCCAGCCGGTTGAATTCACGAGGACGACCATAAATTTCCTACGTTAGAACGCGCGGTTTCGTAGCGGGGGTAAGGGGGGAAACGAGGGGTGGCGGATGAGGGGGAATGGGGGTAAGGACCGCCGTGCCGGTGCGGTGGTCGCAGTTTGCCCCGTAATTTGTAATCGTCGAATTCTACGATCCGCCGTGTGCCATCTTGCGGAACCCACCAATCTGTGACCTTCTTCTTGACATTAATTTAAAACCTTGTCGTCGCCAATCTCGATCGAAAAAGCTCTCGGTATTATTAACAAGCTGACATAAAATGGTCAAGCGACGATTAATAATCGTCGGAGAATTTCTCTCTCGAGATTCATTTGAGAACACCTATATGCATATGTGCAGAAATTTATTGAATATTATTTATTGTTTAGTAAATAAAATTATCCAGGAAAATTATAATTTATGAAATTTATATTATGCATATGATCAATCGCAGATGTAATTTTTTTATTAACTGCTTCTTTTATTAAAAATTAATGTTATTTCTTCTATCATGGTAAAGAGAGTAATTATATTATTTACTTTTGAATATGATTTATAACTTTATTTATAACTTTATTGCCATGAGTGACGTTCAACCAATTATCGAATGAATAGAATTGCGCATGTAAAATTGCGAGAATAATAAACAAACAATTAATCATTATCGCAATTATTAAAAAAAAGAAGACTTATGCGAAATAAACCACTTTGTTGCAAACGGCAGCACTTGCTTTAATAAAGGTTTAATAAAGATGAGCTTATGAAAATTTATGGTGCGCGATCCTATTGGCCACGGTAATTTAAATGTGACGATTTGTTTTATTCATGAGCGATCGTTTAAAATACTTCTGACGTACGGTGCCCAGTTAAATAAGAAGTGGAATATTTCATGCCGCTGCGGGCTGCATGGCATAAATTGAAAATTAACGAAGAAGCGTACGAACCATAGAGAAAGCAAATTCCTGAAACACTATCCACTATGAGAATTATATATGAAATATTTCGCAAATCTGCGTTTATAATCGATTTTATATACATGTTTTTTATTTTTATATTAATTACATATATACATATACATATATACATGTACTACATGTGTACCTATATACATGTTACATAAAATTTTTGTGAGACGATATCTATATAAAATAATGTCGTGAAAGTTTATAGTTGATGTAAAATGATAATAATTAAGTGAAATTTTATTTATTGCAACAAAAAATACAAAAGTTCTGATATGATTATAAATTTATGTTTATTAATAAAGTTAGAGAATATTTTTTATTTACTTGTACACGTACAATTAAAGACGGAGAAGGAAACTTAAAACGAGCACATTAATATGAGTAAATATTTTTTAATACATAATAAAATAATTATTGTATATAAAAATGTTACAATTGTGATCTTAATAATATGTGATATTTAATGTTATAAACATTTGTGGAAATGAAAATAATTGTACTTTTTTTTATTGAATGTGAAAGATTATCAAAAACCGGATCTCAAATTCTAATAATGAATTATTAGAGATGAAGTCGCAAAGTCACTGATGCTAGTAAATGATGATAAATAGACCTCTGACAAACGTTAATCACGATCGCTTAATATGTTGTTTCATGGTATTCACTTAATTATGCAATTGAAAACAACCCTTCGGCGAGGTACATCGAGCTTCTCGTAATGGAAACAATTTTAATTAAACGCGATCTGTCTCTGTGTACGAGTTTTATTCAATGTGCACGTATCGAGCAGTTACGATTTTTTAGTAGTCGCCATTGCACGTGCGGAAAAGCGCTTACATGCGCTCGTTACGATCCGACATTATCAGTTCAACGATAATGCCTGGTTATTCCGCCTTTTAATTGGGTCATCAAGACCAAGTGTTTCCCTCGAGAGAAACGTGGAAATCCATTAACACAACGCCGATGAAATTTTCACACTTCCTCTTCGTAATGATGAAAACCTCTTGCATTATTCTCATCGATGACATAGTAATTAGTATATTTAATTTCATTTATAGGACGATTCAGAAGTATTAATCACTTCTGTTTTGTTTCCTAATAGGTCTTAATGATAAAGTATTCTTTCTTATTTTTTAATAGATTAAAATAATTTTTTATATATTATTTCTATCTCTTACACTGTTATGTAACGTATTTAATTAATCGCGTGTTTATGTCTTCAAAAGTAGAGGGATTAATTCTAAAGCAGCTTAAAACATTTTGAAATATACATTCACCACTTAAATTATAGCTGTACATTAAATTTCCATTACGTAAATATTGTTATTGTAGTATTACTATTAATAAGCATTTTACAAAATCAGATTTGAAATTTAATAGTTTAAAACTCAGAATAGTGATATTAATTATTATTTATAAAATATCATACATAATCCTAATATAAATCTATAATTTCCAAGTAAGTCAATTATACTTTTATCGAAATATTATTTGCTTTTACAAAAAACAAGTGCTTTTTTTTATTCAGACATTTTTATTACTATTTATAAAAAAAAAACAATATTTTATTTAAAGCATAAACAGATATTTGTAGCATTTTTTATTCTTATTTTTTCGGGAAATTTTATTCACATGATTTAATATTTTAATTTATTGAATCGATTTTATATTGTCTTAATCAGCGCGAGATTTTGACAAATATAATGATAAAATTGATGAATTAATTAACTGTAATTAAATTCATGAAATAATTATGTGTATAAATCAATTTGAGTTTTACTTTAACTTTTATCAAAATATTGAAGATTTCCGCGATATATGGATATAAACGAATTACAATTTTAATAAAAATAAAAAATGATTTTTATTTCTAATTTTTTGATACATTACAATATAAGATTATTAAAAACATATTTTTATTATATATCGTGAAATCGATATTATACTACATATCTAGATTTATCATAAAATATCCGATATTTAAAAAAATTTTGATGCACAATAATTTTGAGTTTCGACTTTACACACTTTTTCGGAAAGTCAGTTCTTGAAACTGATTTTGTAAACTTAATCTTTAAAATAAACTACTTATATAGATAAATTTAAAAAACATGCGCGTCTTTCCACTGCCTCATTTACTATGATATGTAATCGCTATCCCGATCAAATATCCGGAAAGGTTCCGCATCGCGAGCGAAAGAAAGACAGATTCCGATACACCTAATGAAAGTCTACGCTGAAAGCATGAAAGAGAGAGAGGGAAGTGATCGGTCATGAAAGTGCCTGGAGATTCTCGACCAGAGAGTATCTTTCTCTCTATTTCCGTGAGCGACGTGTACAGTTCCTTTCACAAAAGACATAAAGCACTTCCTTTGACAGACGTAATTACGTTTGCAGCCGAAACGAGTACGATCGATTACTGAAGAGCGAGTATTATGCGCTCGCGGCCGACCTCGTCATACGGTGAGTTCAAGCACGCTGACATGCATTTAAGCCGCGCACTTCGCCGTGCGTCGAGCTTACGATGCACTTGTCACATGTCATTACTGGTTATTATTATTAATTTTATAAATGGGACGACACGATGTCGCAGCGCGATATAAGGAAAAAGTGCTACGTCATTTTTTATTCATCGCGACGGTAATACATAATGTTTATATCGCGGAGAGCTTCAATATTTTAAAATATTCCGAAAACCCCGAAAATGATCCCTTTAATAATAAATTTCTCTTCAATTTTGATTTATCCCTCTTTCTTTTTCCTATTCTTTATCATAATAAAACATGACATGTTCCTTAAATTAGATAATTTTATTTAACATAAAATAGTAATATAAAATAGTTTTTATTACTTTTTTTATTATATTCAATTTTTTCCTCCTATACTTATTATTACTAAATTATAAATTATATTATGTATATTATTAAGTTATGAATGTTTTTTTTATAAAATTTAATTTTAATGATCACGAAATCAGTTAATAAATTTTCTCTCTAGTTTGTAAATGTTTTCTGCTACATAAATCTGTTGAAAACATTTGAAGAATTTGATGAATGAGGTAAAATTTCCCAATCTAACTTTGCAATCGTCTGTCATATGATCTGTAGTAGGGTGTCTTCCGTTATTCTGTAATAACAAAGAACCTTTTCGATTGATGAGAAAGGTTGCTTCTGTCGGACTTTTTCGTAAGTTCGTTATAACACGAAATAATAAATCTCTACCGTGACACTTTAGCCTATATTCTATAGTTCAAAATGAATTTTTTCTTTTACTGTTCAAAGGTACAATAGGAAAGGTCTTGTTGGCATGAAAATTAAAGATTTAAACATTTTGTTAAGATCTAAAAAATTGTTAAAAATGATAACTCCAAATTTATCTAAATCCAATATTAAATTTTGATAGGAAGAAAGATATTACTTTTATTAATTTATTAATTTATTATTAGTTTCAATTACGCTGTATGTACTTTATAACACTATTAATTTTTATATATATA